>ERZ1034361.72-NODE-72-length-71278-cov-7.157231_pt1 | contig 71278 bp, 74 predicted proteins | sample MGYA00520617_ERZ1034361 | MGnify/ENA primary metagenome ERZ1034361 (study PRJEB33736, sample SAMEA104284507) | Azolla filiculoides | biome: Urban; feature: Water surface; material: Ditch water | place: Netherlands | collected 2015-10-28 | depth 0-0.1 m ... | reverse complement strand
TTTGGTTTGATTCTGGGCCCCATCATCTTGGTCACCGCCACGTTGGGCGACCTGGGAGAGTCCCACATTAAGCGCACCATCGGAGTCAAGGACATGAGCTCCTGGCTTGCAGGTCACGGCGGATTCTTGGATCGATTGGATTCGATCTTGCCCTCTGCCTTGGTGACTTTTGTGATCTATACCCTCGTTGTGCACTAACGCACAGTTTTCTCTGAAACAATAAGTTCTGTGAGTATGACTTTCCCCCGCGTGAAGCGTGGCACCCGCGGTTACAACACAACCGAGGTGGACGCCTTCATCGCTGAAGCACGTGTTGCCTATGACAGCACTATTGCAGGCTCGGCTACTCTCACTTCGCGCGCTATTCGTGACACTTCTTTTGCACTGCACAAGGGCGGCTATTCCACTCGTCACGTTGATGGTGCTCTCGAGCGTTTAGAAACCGCCTTTGCTGAGCGTGAACGTGCTGTCGCATTAGCCACCATGGGTGAAGCCGCATGGTTGGACCAGGCAAGCCAGGTTGCAGCTGTGCTTACCGCTCGTTTCTCTCGTCAGGCGAAGCACCGCTTCAACCGCGTGGGAATCTTCACGCAAGGCTATGCCGTCAAAGATGTTGATGCTTTTGCAGAACGCGTGAGCGCCTACCTCCTCCAGGGCGAGCCTCTTTCTATCGCAGATGTTCGCTCGGTGACGTTCCGAGCTGCTCGTGGTGGCTATGACGAAGCTCAGGTGGATGCTGTGCTTGATGCTCTGGTTGACCTTCTTCTCTCCCTCGGAAACAACTAAAACCCCTGTTCAGAGCCACTCTGGTGGCTGATTCACAGCCTTCTGGGCTAAAATCGGATAACTGTGGGAAGACATTCAGAAGTTGCGCGCGCGTCAGACCAAACGGTCGTCCGCTCATTCAGCGACGCTGCTCCCAAAGTGAAGCAGAAGATCTCGGCAGTGAGTCTTCCTCGACCACGTCTGGTGATGCCTACGCTGTTCCCATCACAGCGCTCGGTGGGTCTCTTCTCGGCTGCTTTTATGCTCACCATTGGTTTGCTCTTGGTCAACGTGGTTGATCCCTACTCTGGCGCTGTCGCTTCCCCGTATTACATCCCTGCGATTTCTGTCGTGAAGGATGGCCAGGAAGTCAGCATTGATGGAACCTACACAACTGCAGCAGGTCGTGACGGTGTGTCCGTCACTGCGCGCTCGGCAGCAAAAGCTTCCGCAACTGCTCCTGCCGCAGGTGTTCCCGATCCAGACACTGCCCAAGCAATGGGCTTAGCTGCCGTGAAGGCACGTGGCTGGGGCATGGAGCAATACGACTGCCTCGTTGCACTCTGGAACCGTGAGTCTCACTGGAACGTCTATGCGCACAACACCAGCAGTGGTGCCTATGGAATTCCACAGTCACTTCCTGGTGAAAAGATGGCGACCGTGGCAGACGACTGGCAGACCAACCCAGCAACACAGATTGAATGGGGTCTGCGCTATATCGAAGGTCGCTACGGATCACCTTGTGGTGCGTGGGCGCATTCTGAAGCCGTTCACTGGTACTAATGGCGCGCAACAACCGTTCGCGCAAGCGTGAGGCCGACTACGAGCCTCTCGATGTTGAACGACTCACCACAGGCTGGCGTCGCACAGAGGTCCGTTCAGGCCGTCAGTGGACCGTGCAACCAATTTCAGCACTGAATGCGACTAAGAGCTATACCTGTCCGGGGTGCTCTCTCGAAATCGCTCCCGGTGTTTCTCACCTTGTGGCATGGCGTAACGATGGCATTCTGGGAGACCAAGCTGATGTAGAAGCTCGTCGCCACTGGCACGATGCCTGCTGGAAAGTGAGTTAGCGTGCCAACTGAAATCCGTGGCGGAATCAACCTGCCTGCACACCGTGAAGAAATTGAACTTCACACCAGTGACGGTCTCACCTTGGTGGGGGAGTTGGCTATGCCGTTGGGCGGCGCTCCAGTGGCAACCCTGGTGACTTTGCACCCTCTGCCCACTGCGGGTGGCTTTATGGACTCCCACATCCTCCGCAAAGCAGCAGGGCGCCTTCCTGCCCTGGCAAACATTGCGGTCTTAAGGTTCAACACTCGTGGCACGAAGTCAGCGCGTGGTCACAGTCATGGCGAATTTGGCCACGGCGTGGACGAACAAGCCGATGTGGCGGCAGCAATGGCGTTCGTGACCGAACGCCACCTGCCACACCCCTGGCTCGTGGGCTGGTCTTTTGGAACTGAACTGGCGTTGAAGTATGGACGTGAGCACGCCATTGAGGGAGCAATTCTTCTCTCGCCACCGCTGCACCGGGCAACTGCAGAAGAGGTGGCAGCCTGGGATGGCGATCACCGCCAGCTCATTGCACTCGTTCCTGAGCTCGACGACTACTTGCAAGGGCCAGAAGCGCGCGAACGCTTCTCCTCCGTCTCACACATCGACATTGTCGAGGTGGAGGGCGGCAAGCACCTCTGGGTGGGGGAGAACCAGACCAAGCGTGTGCTCAACGAAATTGTGGAGCGCGTCAATCCTTCAGCGGCGCCGCTGCCCGAGTGGTGGGAAGGCGACGTCGCTGGTTCAAGCGACTAGCTAATAAGAAGTACTACGCCTCGTTTTGGGCGGGGATGACGACTTCTTTAATGATCAGCACGATGGATGCTGCGATGGGGATAGCCACCAGCGCACCCAGGATGCCCATCAGTGTTCCACCAGCTAGAGCGGCGATAACGACAATGGAGCCGGGGATCGAAATCGCCTTGTTCATGATCTTGGGGCTGAAGACATACGCCTCAACCTGCATGTAGATCAGGAAGTAAATACCAATGATCAAGGCAACCTGACCATCTGCCAGAACCAACTGACCCAAGGTCACGATGATGGACGCCATCACAGTACCAATGAGGGGGATCAGGGCAAACAGGAAGGCGAGGAAGGCGAACAAGAGAGCTTGCTTTCCGCCAATCAGGTTCAACACAATGAACGCCAGGATGCCGTTGAGGGCAGCAAGTGCAATTTGGCCTACGACGTACTTGCCCACACCGCCGGTGATCTCTTCGCTCATCTCGATGAACTTTTCACGCTTGCTCTGAGGAACCAGGGAGTAAGCGGTGTCCTTGATGGTCTGCAGTGATGCGGTGAAGTACAAGGTCAAGATGACAACAATCAGGGTGCCCGTGAGTGCGTTGGCTACGCCCACGCCCACGGCGAGTGCACCACCAGCAATTTTGCTGATGTTGGCAGGATCTCCGAAGAACTTACCCACCTCGGTAATGACTTGGTTGATATCGATGAAGCTTCCAAACTGGGTATTGATCAGTGCAATCCAGTCTTTGGTTTTCAACGACGTAATTTCTGCCGGAAGAGTGTTCCACAGCGCGATGATTTGATCCACCATCATGGGGACAATCGCAATGATGATTCCCGCAACGGCGCCGACTACCACGATGACAACCGTCAAAATAGCGGCCCACTTGGGAAGTTTCTTGCTGGTGAGCCACTTCACCGCTGGGTCAAGACCGAGCGACAGGAAGAGCGCAATGAAGATGTAGGTAAGAACCGTTGCCAAGGACTGCACGGCAGTCATCAGGACAATACCGAGGCCAACGCCCAAGCTTCCGATCAAACCAGCCCGGAAGGCATTCTGGATACGCATCGAGTGGGCTCCTTTGTTAGCTCTCTAGCTTCTTCGGTGTCACAGCATCACCAAGAGTGTGTTGTAACTCCAACCGTAGCGCGTCGAAGAACTCTGCGACGGCTTCCCGCTCCACTCGAATTCCTTCGAGTTGCGAGTAAATCGAGGAAAGAACCGCGGCAACATATTTCTCTGCGTCGGCAATCTTCTTCTTGGCCAAGCGCTCCGCACTAGAAATTTCGTCACGTGCTGCCAGGCGAGCCTGTTCGAGAAGTGTTTCTGCCTCTTCCGCAGCACTCGCAGGGAGGGCCTGCATTTCTGCCTCCAGCTCACGCATGCGCGTGCGAGCGGTCGCCAGTTGTGCTTCGGCAGCACCAATGTATTTCTCGGTTTGCATGACAGATTCTTGGTGGCGTGCGTGAAGTTCGCGTTCCATATCTTCGCGAACCGCTGCACCATCAGCATTAAGTTTCAGAATGCGCATGACCTTGTCGTTGACCGCAATCTTGCGGTCACGATTAGTCGTGAGAACCAGCTTGAGTTCTTCAATCTCACGCTGGGCTTCGGCCATATACCGCGCTACATCGTTGCGGCTTTCTGCACGCAGGTTTGCAGCAATCGTGGATGCCTCACCGCGGAGTCGCTGGGCGTCTTCTCTGCCTGTCTCCAGAATTTCTGCAGCTGTTCTTTCGGCATCCACCAGAATCTGCTGAGCACGCTCTGAAGCTTGAGCTTCGATAGTGCGAGCTAGTTCTTGCGCCTCAGTGCGGGCCTGCTCAAAACCTTCTTTGGCCGCTTCGATGAATTGGCTGGACGTTTTCTCTGCAGCAGAGCGAATCAAGAGGGCATCGCTTTCAGCGCGACGCACAATCTCGGCGGCAAGTGAGTCTGCTTTTTTGAGTTTGTTGTTCAGTTTGACGTTCAACCCGGCAGCCGTCGGGGCACGCTTCACATCGAGTTCGAGCTCTAACTCGGCATAACGAGCTTCCAGCTCTTTGAGCTGAGCAGAAGTTTCATCATGCAATGTCTTTGCGCTCAGCAGCTCTCGACGGAGCTTTTGCACCAGTGGATCAACCTCAGTGGGGTCGTACCCACGCAGAACGCGTGAAAACGATTCTTCTGATGCCACCGTTGACCTCCATAGCCCCGTAATTCGGGGAGATTGTAACTGTGTGAGTCTACCCAGCTGAGGCCTTGACTGCAGTTCAGAGAAGGGGTTTATGTCCTCTCACAGGTTTGGCTCGGCCATTTCGGGTATCTTTGACAGTGACTTAACGTGACGCAGTGACCGGTTCTGGTGTCATGCGGAATACGTGGAGGAGACAAATAGTGCGGTTCCTAATTGCCATTGGTGTGTTCACCGTGGCTGCAGTGTTACTTGGCGTTGGTGTTGTCCAGAAAATGTTCTTTGCTGGTGACGAATACCAAACGTTGACGACCACCGTGGAAACGAACGCTCCCTATCTCGTCATTGATGGCAAGACATTGACCATGCACGGAACAAACCCTGTCATTACGGTCTCCGGATCCAAGGAAACCTTTGTGGGTTTTGGTCGGTCGGAGGATGTCGCTGCCTGGATTGGCGCAGATGACTATGACGTGTTGAAGTACTCCACAAAGAAGAGTGACTTTATTTTTGGTGAGGGTAAGTCACAGGTCGTTGAAACGACTGATCTTGAGACACCTGCCTTGACTGAGGATCCCATCTACACTCCTGCAGGCAGTGACTTGTGGCTCGGTGAAATGGTTGGCGCGACCAGTGCAACTCTGCCCACCTTCTTAGACGCCGATATGTCTGCCATCATCGCGGCAGATGGCAAGGCGGATGCACCTGGCACGGTGACTATCGCCTGGCCTTTGCCCAGCCGTATTCCTTTTGCTACCGGCTTCATCATTGGTGGTGGAGTACTTGCCCTCATCGGTTTGGTTCTCTACCTGTGGGCATTGCGCCATGATCGCAACTCACAAGGCCCACGTCGCCGCGGAAAGCTCACCAAGCCACCCAAGCCACGTGCGTTGAGTATGCCTAAGCCGAAGTCGTTGGTCAGTGCAGCACCTAAGGGACGTCGAAGCATCGGGCGTGGATCCAGTTTCATTGCCATTGGTCTCGCTGGTGCACTCTCACTGGGGTTGAGCTCCTGCAGCCCCTACAACTCGGGACAAGGTGTTGTTCAAGCGACACCCACTGCAACCCAGTCCGTTGAAATTGATGGTCAGCCTCCTGCAGTTACCGAACGCCAGCTCCAGCGCATTCTCAGCCGAATTTCTGAAACCGTCACGGAAGCAGATGCATCTCTTGACGCTGCCCTTTCCAGCACCCGTCTGATTGGTCCTGCGCAAGAAATCCGTGCAGCCAACTACGCCATTCGCAAGGCCGATGGCAGCGTCGCAGCTTTGCCGGAACTTGCTGCCTCGCCCATTACCTTCACCATGCCTCAGGCAACGGCAACCTGGCCACGTCAGGTGATTGCAGTTGTTCAGAACGAGCAGGACCCCTCAGTTCCCACCATGGGACTCATGATGATTCAAAACTCACCTCGTGATAACTATCACGTCGAGTACATGGTGACCTTGGAACCCAATGCACAGGTTCCAACTGTTGCTCCAGCAACCGTCGGTTCAGCTCTGGTTCCGGCAGATTCCAAGTTGCTCCTCATCTCACCAGATCAGCTTTCAGCTGCCTATGGTTCCGTGTTGACTCAGGGTGTCGACAGCCCGTATTACGGTCTCTTTGACTTCACCTCAGACACCTTGATTACTCAAGTGGGTAAAGACTACAAAGCTCAGAAGGCTGCTTCAGTTGCAGAAAATGCTTCTCTTGAGTTCAGCCAGAACCCCGGTTCTGGTCAACCTTTGGGCCTCGCCACGATGGACTCTGGCGCCATTGTGACGGTCGGCCTCAACGAGGTTGAAACCGTTCGTCCAACACAGACTGGAGCGTCGGTCAGTCCTGAAGGTTTGGCCAAGATTCTCAGTGGTGTGAGCACCTCAACCACTGGTATTGAGTCGACCTACGGCTTGGAATTGGCTTTCTACGTGCCACCTCTGGGTAGCAAGGACAAGATTCGTCTGCTTGGCTACACCCAGGGCCTTATTTCAGCCAAGGGGCTCTAATGTCGATGCCTTCTCTTCCAAATCTGCGTGGTGCAGTTGATCTGAGTTCACTGGTCAACAAGCCCACACAAGGGTCTGTGAACACTGCTGGAGGCACGCGTGCCCCAGGTGAAGAATCCGGCCCGGTTTCTGCCGGTGCCCAGGTTCCAGTTCCGCAGCTTGTCCTAGAGGGCACGGACGCCAATTTCACCGCGATCTTGGACCTCTCGAACCAGGTTCCTGTCATCGTGGATCTCTGGGCAGAGGAAGCTCCGCAGTGTGCTGAACTTTCCCCTATCTTGGAAAAGCTCGTCATTGGTTTCGAAGGTCGCCTGATTTTGGTGCGAGTCAACGCCGTGGAAAATCCTGGGCTGACTCAAGCCTTCCAAGCAGAGACAGTTCCCACCACAGCTGCGGTGTTGGCAGGGCGTCCACTTCCTTTGTTCGCAGGTGTGGCCGGCGAAGCCGACATTTTCAACCTGTTCGAGCAAGTGCTCGAACTTGCTGCGCAAAACGGTGTTGTCGGCATTGCGAAGCCTGCGGGTATCTCCTCAGGAGAAGCAGGTGCGCCTGTTGCTCCTCCCGCTCCTGCACTACCTCCATTGCATCAGGAAGCCTTTGACGCTGCAGAGCGTGCAGATTACCCCGCAGCTATCGCTGCGTGGGAGAAAGCACTCAAGCAAAACCCCAACGATGCAGATGCTAAAGCTGGGCTGGCACAGATCTCTCTGCTCCACCGGCTGCAGGGCAAGGCCATGGCAGACATTCGTGCTGCCGCTGCTGCCAACCCTGAAGGCTTAGAGCAGCAGCTCGACGTTGCAGACCTCGATGTTTCTGGTGGACATGTCGATGACGCTTTTGATCGTCTCTTGGTGTTGTTTCCCAAACTTGATCAAGACGGCAAGAATGCTGTCCGAGCACGACTCTTAGACCTCTTTGAGGTTGTGGGCTTGACTGACCCTGCCGTCAACACTGCACGTTTGCGGTTGACGAACCTGCTCTACTAAGTCCTATTTAGCGCTCTTGTAGAAGAACAGCACGCCCAGTGGTGGCACAGTGATGCGAGCTGAGTGCTCGAAAGCTCCCCACTGATCCTTGGTCGCTGTGACCTTGCCCATGTTGCCCACACCAGAACCACCGAAATCGGTGGCATCAGAGTTGAAGAGTTCCGTCCAGACGCCACCTGAAGGCAGACCGAGCTGGAAGTCGCTGTGGGGGTTACCGGCAAAGTTTGCCACGACCGCCAGGGCGTTGCCCTTCTTGTCATAGCGCACGAATGAAACCACGTTGCGGCCGTTGTCTGCGCCGTCAATCCACTGGAAGCCCTCTGGGTCACTATCGCGTTCCCAGAGTGCTGCCGTGTCTTTGTAGACAGTGTTGAGCTGCTTCACCATGCGCTGAAGACCTTGGTGGGCAGGTTGGTCAAGGATCCACCAGTCGAGGGAACGCTCTTGGCTCCACTCGGAAGGCTGACCAAATTCTTGGCCCATGAACAACAACTGCTTGCCTGGGTGTCCCCACATGAAAGCGAGATAGGCGCGCATATTGGCGAGCTTCTGCCAGTGGTCACCGGGCATCTTTGCCAGAAGTGAACCCTTACCGTGGACGACCTCATCGTGAGAGATGGGCAGAACGAAGTTCTCGCTAAACGCATACTGGAACGAGAACGTGATGTCCCAGTGGTGGTACTCGCGGTACATCGGGTCGGTGTGGATGTATTCGAGGCTGTCGTGCATCCAGCCCATGTTCCACTTGAAGCCAAAGCCCAGGCCACCACCTTCTGTGGGAGCGGTGACACCGCCCCACGAGGTGGACTCTTCGGCAGCCATGGTGACGCCGGGGTGGTGCTTATAAACCGTGGCATTAGCTTCCTGGAGGAAGTTGATCGCTTCGAGGTTCTCGCGGCCACCAAACTGGTTGGGAAGCCACTGACCGTCTTCGCGGCTGTAGTCGAGATAGAGCATGGATGCGACGGCATCCACGCGCAGACCATCGATGTGGAATTCTTCAATCCAGTACAGGGCATTGGCAACGAGGAAGTTGCGCACCTCATTGCGACCAAAGTCAAAGATGTAGGTTCCCCAGTCAGGGTGTTCGCCCTTGCGTGGATCTGCATGCTCATAGAGAGGCTGGCCGTCAAAGCGAGCCAGTGCCCATTCGTCCTTGGGGAAGTGACCTGGAACCCAGTCCAGCAAAACACCAATGCCGGCATCGTGCAGACGGTCGATCAGATACTTCAGGTCATCAGGGTTACCAAAGCGCGCGGTGGGGGCGTAGTAACCAGTGACTTGGTATCCCCAGGAAGGGCCGTAGGGGTGCTCGGCCAAGGGCATGAACTCCACATGAGTGAAGCCCGTCTCGAGTACGTGACCAATCAAGTCATCCGCTAGCTGGCGGTAGGAAAGGCCTTGACGCCAGGAGCCCACGTGGAGTTCGTAAATACTCATGGGTGCTTCGTGTGCCTTGGTCTTGTCGCGCTTGGTGATCCACTTCTTGTCACCCCACTTGTAGTCGGAGTGAGCAATGATCGAACCGGTCAATGGGGGACACTCAGTCTGGCGAGCCATTGGATCAGCGCGCTCAACCCACTGTTCTGCCTGGGTCAAAATCTCAAACTTGTAGGTTTCACCTGGGTGAACATCGGGAACAAAAAGTTCCCAAACACCACTGGAACCCAATGAACGCATGGAGTGGCCTTCGCCGTTCCAGCCGTTGAAGGTTCCCTTGACACGCACAGCCTTGGCATTAGGAGCCCACACAGCGAACGCTGTGCCTTGAACGTTGCCCTTGACGCCGCCGTGGCCAATGTAACGAGCACCGAGAACTTCCCAGAGGCGCTCGTGGCGACCTTCGCGGATCAGGTGAAGATCAAGCTCGCCCACGGTAGGGGCAAAGCGGTAGCCATCTTCAGCAATCCACTCAGCACCATCGGGGTAACGAGTCTCGATGACGTAGTCGGTCAGACCAAGAGTGTGGGCACCTTCCCAGATGCCGTGACCTGCATGCGCGAGCTCAATACGTGCATTGCTGCCCAAAATGGCAATTACTTCTGTTGCCAACGGGCGACGAGTGCGAATCACGGTGACTGAATCCTTGGAACCCTCAACAGGAATCAGGTGCTGGCCCAGCACACTGTGAGGGTCGTAGTGACTACCCTGAGCAACCCAGGCAAGAAGACCATCATCGAGTGAAGGGGTGTGCCACTCGGTTGCGCCCTTGGTTTTCTTGACGATTTTCTTCACAGCTGGAGTCTTTTCTGCAGCGTGCTTGGGCGCTGCCTTCTTTGCGGGCTTCTCGGTCATGAGTTCACCTTGCTGACGTGCAGGATGTGAACAGGCTCGGTGAAGGGATCCAGGCGGACGTAATTGTCGGCGCCCCACACCCATTCCACGCCCGTAACCAGGTTGGTCACAGTGATGGAATCTCCGTGTTGTGCTCCCAATGTGGTGAGGTCTAAGTGGATTGTGGTTTCACGCACCGAGTGGGGGTCAGTGTTCACCACGACAATGATGGTGTCGTTCTTGCCTGTCCCTGTGAACTGGGCATCAAGGTGCTTGCTGTAAGCGAGGATGGCGTCATCGTCAGTGCGCTGGATGGTCATGTTGCGCAGCTGGCCAAGAGCGGGGTGTTCTGCACGAATCTGGTTCAACTTGGTCAGATACGGCGCAAGAGAACTTCCCTCTTTTTCAATGGCTGCCCAGTCGCGGTTCTTGTATTCGAACTTCTCGTTATCGATGTATTCCTCGGCACCGGGGCGGGCGACGGATTCGAACAACTCAAAGCCGGTGTACACGCCCCAGAGGGGAGCAGCGGTGGCTGCCAGTGTTGCACGAATCGTGAACGCAGCTGGTCCACCGAACTGCAAGTATTCGGTCAAAATATCCGGGGTGTTCACAAACAGGTTGGGACGCATGAAGTCTGCAGTCTCGGTGGAGATGCTGCGGAAGAACTCTTCCAACTCCCACTTGGTATTGCGCCAGGTGAAGTACGAGTAGGACTGCTGGAAACCCACTTTGGCCAAAGCCTGCATCATGGCAGGACGGGTGAATGCTTCAGCGAGGAAGACCACATCAGGGTGCTTCTCATTGACGCTCTTGATCAACCATTCCCAGAAGTCAACGGGCTTGGTGTGGGGGTTATCCACGCGGAAAATGTTGATGCCCTTGTCGACCCAAAACAGCACGATACGTAAGGCTTCTGTGCGGATGCCTTCCGAGTCGTTGTCGAAGTTGATGGGATAAATATCCTGATACTTCTTGGGAGGGTTCTCAGCGTAGGCAATGGTGCCGTCAGGCAAGGTCGTGAAGAACTCTGGGTTTGTCTTCGCCCAGGGGTGATCCGGTGCAGCCTGAAGGGCGAAGTCAAGAGCAACCTCGATCCCGTTTTTCTTTGCTTCTTTGACAAAGTAGGCAAAGTCTTTGAAATCACCCAAGTCTGGATGAATTGCGTCATGACCACCATCAGCAGAACCGATAGCCCATGGTGAGCCTGGGTCTCCAGGCTTAGTCACCAGGGTGTTGTTGGGTCCCTTGCGGTTGATGGTGCCAATGGGGTGGATAGGTGGCATGTAGAGGACGTTGAAGCCCATCTTGGCTACTGCAGGCAAGCGCTTAGCGGCGGTACGGAAGGTTCCGGAAACCCAGCTTCCATCCGCATTTTGCTTCGCACCTTCAGAGCGAGGGAAGAATTCGTACCAGTTCGCGTTTCCGGCAGCCTTACGTTCCACGAGGAGCTGGTGTTCGGCAGAAAAGGTCTCTAGCGACGAGAGAGGGGCATGAGCCAGGAGTTTGTCCACGGCATCGCCCTCAGCCTGCGAGAAACGCACGAGAGGGTCAACAGATGTATCGGCCAACATCTCCGAGAGGGCTGCAAGCTTCTTACGACTTGCAGCGGTGCGCGAGGCTTCCTTGGAGGCCCGTGCGAAAAGCTGGGACCCAATCGTGAGCATGAGCTCAACATCGATACCGAGCGGAATCTTCACCTCGGCATTGTGGTGCCAGGTGGCATAGTCATCCGAGTATGCCTCGATGGTGAAGGACCACATTCCTGCTTTGTCGGGCTGTGCTTGTGCGCTCCAACGATCAGTACCGAACGCAACAGGGGTCATCTCAATGCGACTGGATTTGCCATCAGGAGCGCGCAGGTGAAGTGCAACGCCAATGAGGTCGTGACCTTCGCGGAAACAGCTGGCGCCAAAGGGCACCACTTCGCCGACATAGGCCTTAGGGGTGAGCTCAGGGACACCCACATCTGGGGTGACATTGAGAATGGGCAAGCGTCCGATGGAGGAGGGTTCCATAAACGAAAACTAGCGCATTTTGATGACGCTGAGGTAACGGCTAATTAGCAGCGTTGAACAACAAAATAGAAGTACCGGTGAGCTTGAAGGTTTCACCGGGGCGGAGCACGCCAGGAACCTCACGAGGAGTGTGGTGTGGACTGAACCACAGTGGCTCATAGAACTGCACACCATCGTGCTTAGGAACCACTACCGAGGTGGGCTGTTCCGTACCGTGAATGATCATGAGGATGCGGTTGAAAGGCTCGTTTTCAGGAGTGCTGGCTGCGACATACTGCAGGGTGCGGTTGTGAGGATCTTCCCAGTCCTCGTTCTCCATCATTTCGCCCTGGGTGTTGTACCAATCAACCTGGCTCGCACTGGGAATGCGCTCGCCGAAAACCCCAAAGCGTGTGGGCCGAAGAGCCGGGTGGTCACGGCGCATCTTGGCCAAGTGCTTGGTGGTGGCCAGCATGTCCTGTTGCCACTCTTGGAGTTCCCAGTTCACCCACGTCAGAGGTGAATCGTGACAGTACGCGTTGTTGTTGCCGTGCTGGGTGCGACCGAATTCATCACCGGCAGTAATCATGGGAATTCCGGCGGAAAGCATGAGTGTGCCCATCAGGTTACGCATAGTGCGTCGACGGGCAGCAATGATGTCGGGGTTATCCGTGGGGCCTTCAACGCCATGGTTGAACGAGCGGTTGTCGTTGGCGCCATCACGGTTGTCTTCACCGTTACCGATGTTGTGCTTGTAGTTATACATCGTGAGGTCGTTGAGGGTAAACCCATCATGTGCCGTGATGAAGTTCACGGATGCAACAGGGCCACGCTCAGCTGAGAAAGTGTTGCTGGAGCCCGCCAGGCGAGTGGCAAAGCCACCCACACCTGTCGGAGCAATGCCGGTCTCACGTGCTTGAGCAATATCTGGAAGCCAGAAATTACGAATGCGGTCGCGGTAGCGGTCGTTCCATTCGTGCCAACCGTCCGCAAAGTTACCGGTCTGCCAGCCACCCATGCCCACATCCCAAGGCTCAGCAATGAGTTTGGTCTGAGAAAGGACAGGATCAGTGCGAATAGCCTCGAGAAGAGGGTGATCTTTTTGGTATTCGGCCTTTTCGTCGCGGCCCAAGGTTACGGCGAGATCGAAACGGAAACCATCTACTCGTGTTTCCTCTGCCCAGTAACGCAGAGAATCCAGGATGAGCTGCTGGACAACGGGCTTGGAAGCGTTGAGAGAATTACCACAGCCTGTGGTGTCGATGTAGTTACCGTCTTCGTCCTGACGGTAGTAGGAAGCGTTGTCCAGGCCACGGAAGCTCAGGCGAGGACCACCCTTACCTTCCTCGGCAGTGTGGTTGTACACCACATCAAGAATGACTTCGAGGCCTGCTTCGTGCAGGTCTTTGACCATCTGCTTGAATTCGCGCAGCACAGCAGAGGGGCCCTCGGCGCGTGCCTCCTGGGTTGCGTAGGAAGCTTGAGGAGTGAAGAAGTTGAGGGTGTTGTAACCCCAGTAGTTGGTGGTTCCCTGCTTGAGGAGATGTTCCTCTGAAACAAAAGCGTGCACAGGTAAAAGCTCAACTGCCGTGACGCCAAGTTCCTTGAGATAGGTCGTCATGGTTTCGTGACCCAGGCCTGCATAGGTTCCACGCAGTTCGAGAGGAACACCCGGGTGCATCTTGGTAAGCCCACGCACGTGTGCTTCGTAGATCACGGACTGGTCCAGTGGAGTCTGAGGCTTGGTGCTGGTTCCCCAGTCGAAGCTGGTGTCAACAACAACTGAACGCCACGTGTTTCCGACTCGGCTCAACCCCTTGGCATAGGGGTCAATCAAGAGTTCTTCAGCAGAGAATGAGTCCTGAGCTCCAGAAGGACCCCAGGCTTGCAGCGAATACTCAGCACCGGGAACAAGTAAAGAGCTAGATGTGGACCACACACCGCCCTTGCCCTTGACCAAAGAGTGACGCTCAGCAATGTGGACGCTACCAGGAGCGTCATAGATCAGAACGTCTATACCCTCAGCGCTATCGCTGAATACCTTGAGCTCGCCACCGCTACGGGTTATGCGCACGCCAAGGTTCTTGAGTGAGGGAGGGATAGACACTCGAAATAGACTAGCCAGATACATTGCCTCTGTGTTTCGCTCACGTTGGTGAGCCGTTAATAAGTTCTTCGCTCGGAAAGGGGAAAGACTTGGTGGCCTATCTCGACCATGCTGCTTCTACCCCGGTACGCCCTGAAGCAACCAAGGCTTTTACTGACGCACTGGCACATGCGGGTAACCCGAGTTCTGTTCACCGACACGGTCAAGCAGCCAGGGCGCTGGTGGAAGACGCCCGTGAATACTTAGCCACTGTGCTGGGCTGCCAACCCATTGAAGTCATCTTCACTTCTGGGGGAACAGAGTCCATCAATCTGGCGCTCGTAGGTCTCTTCCGTGCTGCTGTGGAGAAAGACGCTAAGCGCAACCGCATCGTTGTCCCTGAAGCAGAACACCATGCCACGTTAGACACCGTGCTCTGGTTGCAAGAACACGAAGGTGCTGTGCTCGAGTGGATCCCCGTTGACAAGCAGGGTCGCATCGATGTCGTCGAACTCCAGGACACCCTCGAGCGAGCTGGTAGGGCAGTGGCACTTGTGTCCATGCTCTGGGCAAACAACGAAGTGGGCACCATTCAGCCCGTGACAGAGATTGCCGCGCTCGCCGCAGCACACCAGGTCCCGCTCCACATTGATGCCGTCTCTGCATTCGGGCATATCCCCATTAACTTTGCCCAGATCAGAACTGAATCTGGCGCCCAGGGAAATGCGGGGCTGGTTGCCCTGAGCATTTCCGGCCACAAATTCGGTTCTGTGCCGGGTGTGGGTGCGCTGGTGGTCAGTCGCGAAGCACAGCTCGAACCGCTGATTCATGGTGGTGGACAGCAGCGTGGTCTCCGCAGCGGAACTCTGGATGCCCCTGCTATCTCCTCGATGGCCATCGCGGCACTAGTCACCGACAAAGCTTTCGAACAAGAACATGCTCGACTGCTGTCCCTGCGCGATGCCACCATCGCGAAGATTCAGGAACTTGTTCCCAGTGCTATTTTGAGCGGTGATCCACAAAACCGCCTCGATAACAACGTGAACTTCACGTTCCCCGGTTGTCAGAGCGATTCTTTGCTGTTCCTACTCGATGCCATGGGGATCTCTGTTTCCACAGGGTCTGCATGCCAGGCCGGAGTTGCCCAGCCTTCACATGTACTTCTTGCCATGGGGCATGACGAACGCGGAGCGTCGTCAGCACTGCGTATTTCCTTGGGCCACACCACAACCCAAGAAGAACTCGACGAGTTCTTCGCTGCACTGCCTGAGGCAGTGGAACGTGCCCGCAAAGCGGGCACAACTGTTTAGCTGCTGAATCCAGCAAACTGGCAGGGCAGAGCCTTGCCACCGCTTAAACTTGGATTATGCGAGTACTAGCGGCAATGAGTGGTGGAGTTGACTCCGCCGTTGCTGCTGCGCGTGCTGTTGAAGCAGGTCACGACGTTGTTGGTGTTCACCTAGCCCTCAGTCGGATGCCTGGCACCCTGCGCACTGGTGCACGCGGGTGCTGCACCATCGAAGACTCGATGGATGCACAGCGTGCTGCCACCATGCTGGGTATTCCCTATTACGTGTGGGACTTCTCTGAGCGTTTCAAGTCTGACGTGGTCGATGACTTCATTGCTGAATATCAGGCCGGTCGCACGCCGAACCCCTGCATGCGATGCAACGAGAAGATCAAGTTTGCTGCCTTGATGGAGAAAGCCATTGCTCTGGGCTTCGATGCTGTCTGCACAGGCCACTACGCCAACGTTGTTCCAGATGCCAACGGCAATCTCGAGCTTCACCGTGCCAGTGCCTGGGCCAAGGATCAGTCCTATGTGTTGGGTGTGCTCACCGCTGATCAGCTTGCACATGCGATGTTCCCACTGGGGGACACTCCTTCTAAGGACCTCATTCGTGCGGAAGCAGCAGAGCGTGGCCTGAGCGTTGCTCAGAAGCCCGATAGCCACGACATTTGTTTTATTCCTGATGGGGACACTCGAGGCTGGTTAGCTGATCGCGTTGGCATCACCGAAGGTGACATCGTCGACACCGAAGGAAACAAGCTCGGAACCCACGAAGGAACTCCTGGTTTCACCATTGGTCAACGCAAGGGACTCCACATCGGAACTCCTGCCCCAGATGGTCTTCCTCGGTTTGTGCTGGAGATTCGCCCCAAGACCAACACGGTTGTGGTCGGTCCTAAGGAAGCTCTCGACATCATCGAGATTGCGGGAACTAGTTTCACTTGGTGCGGAGAACCACAAGAAAACCCTGAGAACGAGTTTGATGTGGAAGTGCAGATTCGTGCACACGCTGACCCTGTTCCCGCTGTTGCTCAGCTGGTTGGTGGCGAACTCGTGGTTCGCCCCGCCAACCCGCTCAACTCAGTGGCAGCAGGCCAGACCGCTGTGATTTATGTCGGCACCCGAGTTCTGGGCCAGTTCACGATCGCCCGAACCGTGAGTGATCTGAATGTCGTGGCCACCGCATGAGCGAAGATGCGCTCTTCGGCGATGACCTCGCGATAGAACAAGAACTCTCCGACTTCGAAAAAGCCCAACACGAGGTTGAAGCGCTCACCAGCAAGATTCTTGAAGCACGCGATGCCTACTACGAGCGCGATGAGAGCCTCATCGCGGACCTCGAATACGACGCTCTGATTCAGAGACTCGAAGAAATCGAGCGCACATACCCGGAACTTCAAGGCCAAGACAGCCCCACCCTTTCTGTTGGTGGCAAGGCAACAGAACTCTTTGCTCCGGTGACCCACGCAGCTCGCATGATGAGCCTGGATAACGTCTTCTCTGAAGAACAGTTCATGGACTGGGCCGCGCGCATCAAGAAAGACACCGGGCGAGAAGTCAACTACCTGTGCGAGTTGAAGATTGATGGCCTTGCCATCAATCTGCGGTACGAAAACGGAACGTTGGTCTCTGCTGCAACCCGCGGTGATGGCGTTGTTGGTGAAGATGTCACTGCAAATGTGCTGACCATCAAGTCCATCCCCACGAAGCTGGCTGGATCCGGTCACCCTGCCCTGGTTGAAGTGCGCGGAGAGATTTTCTTCCCCGTTGACGCATTTAGAAAGCTAAATGTGGAACTGGCACAAGCAGGGGAGAAGGTCTTTGCTAACCCCCGTAATGCTGCCAGTGGGTCTCTGCGCCAAAAAGACCCTGAAAAGACTGCCACCAGGCCACTTGCCATGTTGGTGCACGGTATTGGTGCATGGGAAGACGCTCCCGTTCCTACGCAGTCCGAAGTGTATGAACTTCTCAAGAGCTGGGGACTGCCCACCTCAACGCACTATCGCGTCGTGAGTTCAGCAGCAGATGCTGCTGCATTTATTCGCGAGATGGGTGCAGCTAGAGACTCTGTTGAACACGAAATCGATGGCATCGTCATCAAGGTTGATGACATGGCCACCCAGCGAGAGCTGGGTGCCACCTCACGAGCACCTCGCTGGGCTATTGCCTACAAATACCCACCCGAGCAGGTCAACACCAAGCTGGTCGATATTCGTGTCAGTGTGGGTCGCACCGGTCGGGCCACGCCCTATGCGGTCGTTGAGCCCGTCAAGGTTGCCGGCTCCACAGTTGAGTTCGCTACCCTCCACAACCAGGACGTGGTCAAAGCCAAGGGTGTGCTGATCGGCGACACCATCGTCATTCGCAAGGCCGGAGACGTCATTCCGGAAGTTCTTGGCCCAGTTCTGGAACTACGCGATGGCACGGAGCGAGCATTCGTCATGCCGGAAGGTTGTCCTGAGTGCGGTGCAAAGCTGGCACCGGCTTCAGAGGGAGACATTGATCTTCGTTGCCCCAACCAAAAGAGCTGCCCAGCTCAGGTTCGTGGCCGCGTGGAACACATTGGTTCTCGAGGTGGCCTGGATATCGAAGGCCTCGGCGAAGTCGCTGCCACTGCTCTGACTAACCACAAAGACGGTGAAGAGCCACCTCTGGCAACCGAAGCACACTTGTTTGCACTCACTCTGGACGAACTCAAGCAGGTTCCTTACTTCGTGAACGCCGATGGCACCGAGTCCAAAAACGCAGTCGAGCTCATTGCCAACCTTGAGCTGGCAAAGACCAAGCCACTGTGGCGTTTGCTCGTCTCACTCAACATTCGCCACGTGGGCCCCGTCGCAGCACGCGCACTGGCTAACCACTTTGGTTCCCTCGACGCCATTCGTGCAGCCAGTCTGGACGAACTGGCCGCTGTCGATGGCGTCGGCGCGATCATCGCTGAATCACTGACGAACTGGTTCCAGGTTGATTGGCACCAGGACATCATCGAGCAGTGGAAAGCCGCGGGCGTTCAGTTTGAGATCCCCGGCCACGAAGGCCCCGGTGCTGTTGTTGAGATTGATGGACCCTGTTCTGGTCTGACCATCGTTGCCACGGGCTCTCTAGAAGGATTCACGCGTGATGGTGCGCAAGAAGCCATCATTGCTGCAGGCGGCAAGCCTGCATCGAGTGTGTCCAAGAAGACTGACTTTGTTGCGGCAGGTCCAGGTGCTGGATCCAAGCTCACCAAGGCTGAGGAACTGGGTATTCCGGTTCTGGATGCAGATGGTTTCCGCACACTTCTAGCTGATGGTCCTGCTGGACTGAAGTAGTTTTTATGGCAACTCAGCACTCAGTCTCAATTGCAGGAATTATCTTCCTGCTGAGCTCTGCTGTGTTATTTCTTTTAGCACCATTAGCAATGCCTTCTGATTACAGCTGGATCAGTAACTCCATCAGTGAGTCCGGAGCGCAAGGCCTCACTGGTGCGTGGGTGACGCGTTTAGGTTTCCTCACCTTCGGACTCGGCGTCATTCTTGTCGCACTTACTCGCTGGGATGCATGGAGAACATCTGCAGGGCTTTTGTTGTTCGGTTTTGGTTTCCTGATGCTCACCGTGGCGGCATTCTCAACCAGACAGTGGAACGCAGATTCTTCGTTCAATGAACTTGAGAGCAACCTGCACTCAGTCTCTGCCAGCGTCATGGGCTTTTTCTACGGGGTTGGAGTATTGCTGGTTATCTTGTTCGAAAAGCAAGCTTCTCGGGCAGTGAAGATGTTGGGATGGGCTGCCGTAGTGACGTCAATAGCGATGCCCATACTTGTCGGAGTCATTCCCGAATTTGGTGGCGTTTTCCAAAGGATTATGTTCGCTATCGCGATCGCTTGGTTTGTAGTTCAGGGAAGAATTTCACAAACAAAAATTCATGCCGATAGATAACCCTCAAATATTTCCACCAAAAGCTCGGATATTCCGTGAATTAATTTCGGTTTGGTACTTTTGCGTAGTTTTTTCACAAATTCAATGACGGTTATCTCCGCGATGAGCTCCCGGTAAACTTGGTTCTTATGTCTGACATTTCTGCCGAGCAGGTGCGCCACCTGGCTAACTTGGCCCGTATTGACCTCTCTGACGCGGAAATCGCGACAATGACCACTGAGCTGGGCCAGATCATGGAAGCAGTTGCTTCCGTGCAGGCCGTTGCCACACCTGATGTGCCGGCAACCAGCCACCCCATCCCGCTCAAGAACGTCTACCGTCCTGACGTTGTCGCTGATGTGATTCCGACCGACAAGGCACTGGCTTCTGCTCCTGAGCACGATGGTTCGCGCTTCAAGGTGTCCGCCATTCTGGGGGAGGAGCAGTAATTATGTCTGACCTTATTCACAAGACCGCTGCCCAGCTCGCTGAGATGCTCGCTGCGGGAACCACTACTTCAGTCGAGATCACCCAGGCACACCTTGACCGCATTGCTGCGGTTGATGGTGACCTGAATGCCTTCCTGCACGTGAACGCTGCTGTGTCCCTTGATGCTGCGAAGGCTTCTGACGCTCGTCGTGCTGCAGGTGCACCGCTCAGCCCACTTGATGGTGTTCCTATCGCTATCAAGGATGTTCTTGTCACTACTGACATGCCTTCTACCTCTGGTTCCAAGATTCTCGAAGGCTGGATGTCTCCATATGACGCCACCGTCGTGACAAAGGTTCGCGAAGCAGGACTTGTTCCTCTCGGCAAGACCAACATGGACGAATTCGCTATGGGTTCCTCCACTGAGCACTCTGCTTATGGTCCCACCCGCAACCCATGGGACCTCGACCGCATTCCTGGTGGTTCTGGTGGTGGCTCTGCTGCCGCAGTTGCAGCCTTTGAAGCTCCTCTTGCTCTGGGTTCAGACACGGGTGGATCTATCCGTCAGCCAGCCCACATCACCGGCACCGTGGGCGTGAAGCCCACCTATGGTGGTGTTTCTCGCTATGGCGCGATTGCACTGGCTTCCAGCTTTGACCAGATTGGTCCCGTGACCCGCACGGTCATGGACTCTGCTCTTCTGCACGACGTGATCAAGGGTCACGATGTGCACGACAGCACTTCGCTCAAGGACGAGTGGCCTTCATTCGCAGAAGCTGCGAAGAATGCCAACGTCAAGGGCCTCAAGATTGGTGTCATCGAGCAGTTGGATGGCGAAGGCTTCCAGCCCGGCGTTCTTGCTCGTTTCCACGAATCACTTGAACTCCTCAAGGCCAACGGTGCTGAGATTGTGAACGTCTCACTGCCCAGCCTGGAGCACGCTGTTGCCGCTTACTACTTGATCCTTCCTGCAGAAGCATCCAGCAACTTGGCCAAGTTTGACTCGGTTCGCTTTGGTCTGCGCGTGCAGCCAGAAGGCGGCGGAACAGTTGAGCAGGTTATGTCGGCAACCCGTGAAGCAGGTTTCGGCGCTGAAGTGAAGCGCCGCATCATTCTTGGAACCTACGCCCTCTCTGCTGGTTACTACGACGCGTATTACGGTTCTGCCCAGAAGGTGCGCACCCTCGTGCAGCGCGACTTTGCAGATGCTTTTAGCAAGGTTGATGTGTTGGCTTCGCCCACTGCTCCCACAACTGCGTGGAAGCTGGGCGAACAGCTCGATGACCCCGTAGCTATGTGGCGCGGAGATATCGCGACCATTCCTGCCAACATGGCTGGTATTCCTGGAATCAGCGTTCCTGCTGGTCTCGCAGACGAGGACGGATTGCCTGTCGGCATCCAGTTCCTCGCACCTGCTCGTGAAGATGCGCGCCTGTATAACGTTGGTGCAGCACTCGAAACTCTGCTGGAGCAGAAGTGGGGCCACACCCTGCTGAGCCAAGCACCAGAACTCAAGGGAGGGGCGCTCTAATGGCTAAAGCAAAGCTCATGGATTACGACAAGGCGCTCGAACTCTTCGAACCCGTCCTCGGTTTCGAAGTTCACGTTGAACTCTCCACCAAGACCAAGATGTTCTCGGCAGCTCCCAACAACTTTGGTAGTGAGCCCAACACCAACATCACACCCACGTGCTTGGGTCTCCCTGGTTCTCTGCCTGTGGTGAACGAAGAAGCTGTGCGCTACTCAATCAGCCTGGGCCTTGCTCTGGACTGTGAGATCGCAGAATCTTCCTCGTTTGCACGCAAGAACTACTTCTACCCCGACCTGGCGAAGAACTACCAGATCTCTCAGTTCGATGAGCCCATCGCCATCAACGGAAACGTGGAAGTAGAGCTGCCTAACGGCCGCGTCTTCCAGATCGACATTGAGCGCGCTCACATGGAAGAAGACGCCGGAAAGCTCACCCACGTGGGTGGTTCCACCGGCCGTATTCAGGGCGCTGAGTATTCACTCGTGGACTACAACCGTGCTGGTGTTCCACTCGTGGAGATCGTGACCCGCATGATTGAGGGCGCCGAACACGACGCTCCTGAACTTGCCAAGGCATATGTCGCCACCATTCGTGACATCGTTCTGGCTCTCGGTATCTCAGATGCCAAGATGGAGCGCGGAAACCTGCGCTGTGACGCAAACGTGTCTCTCCGCCCCCGTGGTTCAGACAAACTCGGTACTCGCACCGAAACCAAGAACGTGAACTCTCTGCGTTCGGTTGAGCGTGCTGTCCGCTACGAAATCCAGCGCCAGGCACAGATCCTTGCAGACGGTGGAACCATCATCCAGGAAACTCGTCACTGGCACGAAGACACCGGAGCAACTAGTGCCGGTCGTCCCAAGTCGGATGCGGATGACTACCGTTACTTCCCTGAGCCTGACCTGCTTCCTGTTGTGCCAGACCCAGCTCTGATTGAAGAGCTGCGTGCTGCATTGCCAGAGAAGCCAGCTGAGCGTCGTCGTCGCCTCAAGGCTGACTGGGGCTTCACTGACCTGGAATTCCAGGATGTGGTTAACTCTGGTCTGCTCAACGAGATCACCGAGACCGTCGCTGCTGGTGCAACCCCTCAGGCTGCCCGTAAGTGGTGGACAGGTGAGATTGCACGTTTGGCTAACGCTGCTGAGGGTGATGCCGGTATCGACATCACTCCAGCGCAGGTTGCAGAACTTCAGCAACTGGTCGACGAAGGAACCTTGACGGACCGTTTGGCGCGTCAGGTTCTGGAGGCAGTTGCTGCTGGTGAAGGTTCACCGCGTGAGATCGTGGAGGCCAAGGGTCTTGCTGTGGTCAGCGATGACGGCGCATTGATTGCCGCTATCGACGAGGCTCTTTCCGCTCAGCCGGATGTCCTTGAGAAGATCAAGGATGGCAAGGTTCAGGCTGCTGGAGCCGTCATTGGTGCTGTTATGAAGGCAATGCAGGGCAAAGCAGACGCGGCACGCGTTCGTGAACTCGTGCTAGAACGAGCAGCTGCGCTCTAAACTAATATCAACGGCGAATAACTTTCGCCCTCAGTTTTGAAGGAGTTCCCATGCGAATTCTCTTGTTTGTAGTCGTAATGGCTCTCTCGGTCTTTTCTTGCTGGTTGATGGCTCAGGCATTCACCTACCCCGAGAACGGCATTGTGTTGTTCGGTGGCGGCGTCCTTGGTGCAACCGTTGCTTTCGGTCTCGCTTCAAGGTGGAACCGCGCCTAGCATCCTCCATGTCGACATGGACGCGTTCTTCGCGTCCGTGGAGGTATTAGACCGCCCCGATGTGGTCGGCAAACCTGCCGTTGTGGCACATGATTCACCTCGTTCTGTGGTGACTAGCGCAACCTACGAAGCTCGAGCTTTAGGCATTCGCTCCGCGATGCCGCTGAGTAATGCCAAGCGTCTTGTTCCAGACGTGATTGTGCTGGAGCCTCACTTCGAAAAGTACCGTCATTACTCCCACATGGTGATGAAGATATTCCATGACTTCACACCGCTGGTTGAACAGCTGTCTATCGATGAGGCATTCCTTGATGTTTCAGGTGCTCAGAAAATCTTCGGCTCGCCCGAAGAAATTGGCGCACAGATCAAGAAGCGGGTATTTGACGAGACAGGTTTGCCGTGTTCTGTGGGAGTGGCGAGCACCAAGTTTGTAGCCAAACTTGCCTCCACCAAGTCCAAGCCCAATGGTTTGTTGGTGATCCCAGAAGGTGACACTCTCCAATTCCTGCACCCACTCCCTATTGATGCACTCTGGGGTGTGGGGAAAAAGACCGCTGAGATCCTGCATAAACGCGGGCTTCACACTGTGGCAGATGTTGCCCACTCGCCCGAGCAGAGCTTGATTTCAGCTCTTGGTCAAGCGGCAGGATCACATCTTTATGCTCTGTCCTGGGCGAGGGATCCTCGTCCCGTCTCGACAGAGAAAGTGGACAAGTCCATCGGGAAAGAACACACCTTCAACGAAGACGTGACTGACCTTGAGAAACTGAAAGCAACCCTGTTATTTCAGGCAGACCACGTTGGTGCCCAACTGCGCAAAGCGCAGATTGAGGCACGGACCATTGGGCTCAAGGTCACCTTTTCTGACTTCGAATCCCTGACTCGCTCTCGCACATTGCCAGAAGCCACGAGCGTGGGCAGAGAGATCCACAAGATTGTCTGTGAACTTCTCGACGAGCTGCGCATTGGTGGCCGTGCTGTGAGATTGATCGGTGTTCGAGCTGCGGGACTGGTTGAAGCCGGCGGGCAACAATTGTCTTTGTGGGAAGACGAAGCAGATCCATGGAAAGACGCAGAGATTGTCATTGACCAGGTCGACAACAAGTTTGGCCCTGCCAGTGTCCGTCCAGCCTCCTTACTGCGTAAGATAGAGCCCACACGGGAGTCCGGTACACCGGGCTGAGAGGGAAGTTTCGTAACTTCCGACCGTCGAACCTGATCTGGATCATGCCAGCGCAGGGAGGCATTCTCACGAATAATCCCGTGCCCTCATTTCTACTGAAAGGGGCACGAAAGTGCACGCAACAACTGTAAACAAGTTCCGCTGGCGCACCGTCGACATTGTCGTGGCAAGCGTGATCGGAGTCGCTTCTGGAATCATCTTCTGGGCATGGGGATTGGCATATGGGCCACTCTCTGCAGCTCTGTCAGCAACGCCAGGCCTGACAGCCCTGCTGGGCGGGGGCTGGCTGTTTGCTGCTGTCCTGGGTGGACTCATCGTGCGTAAGCCCGGTGCTGCCATCTATACAGAGCTGATTGCTGCCACGGTCTCTGCCTTAATCGGCAGTCAGTGGGGCTTTGGAACACTCATGTCTGGACTGATTCAGGGTCTCGGCGCTGAGTTGGTCTTCGCCCTCTTCCTCTATGCCAATTGGAACATCTTCACCGCTGTTCTTGCTGGTGCGGGTGCTGGTGTGGCCATGAGTATCAATGACTTGGTCGTCTGGTACCCCGGCGTTGACGCTGGTTTCCAGACCGTCTATGTCATCTGTGGCGTCATTTCAGGTGCCGTTCTGGGCGGTCTCGTGCCCTGGTTCATTGTGCGCGGGCTCGCCCGTTCAGGTGCGTTGAGCAGATTCGCTGCGGGACGCCAGAACTAAGTGGCAACTCTTTCAGCGCACGAGTGGGGTTGGCAGTTTTCTGCCCGCCCTGCTCCTGCGTTGAGCAACATTTCTTTTGAGGTCACGCAAGGTGAGCGAGTACTTCTGCTCGGTGCCTCCGGTGTGGGGAAAAGCACACTGCTCAGAGCCCTTGCTGGTGTGCTGGGAGAGGACGAAGGAACTCAGGCCGGTTCGCTGCATATTGACGGCGCTACCCCAGAAAAAGCTAGGGGCACTGTCGGACTCGTCCTGCAAGATCCTGAGAACCAAGTCATTCTCGAGCGTGTGGGAGATGACGTTGCCTTTGGTTGCGAAAACCTCGGAGTTCCTCGCGAGGAGATCTGGCACCGTGTAGAACAAGCTCTTTCCTTAGTGGGGTTGAACGTCCCTCTCAATCACTCCACATCAGCTCTCTCTGGCGGTCAGAAGCAACGTTTAGCTCTTGCTGGGGTCTTGGCCATGAAGCCTGAAATCATTGCCTTAGATGAGCCCACAGCAAATCTTGACCCGGCTGGAGCTATTGCTCTCAAGCTAGCGGTCAGCACTGTAGCTGATGCCACGGGTGCCACCATTGTCATGGTTGAGCACCGCGTCGAACTCTGGTGGGATTTTGCCACCCGAATTATCGTTCTCGGCTCCGAAGGTGTGATCTGGGACGGTTCTCCTCAGTCACTTCCGGCTGAAACCGCCGTGGTGCTTGAGGCTGCCGGAGTGTGGCTTCCACACAAGAAGCTTCCTGAAGCTTCCAGGCACCAAGGAACGACGGTTCTTCTCACCGCTGAAAACCTCTGTGCTGGCTATCCCGATAGTCCCGTGCTCAGCCCTGAGATCAACCTCAGCGTTCGTGCGGGAGAGATTATGGCAATTACTGGGCCAAACGGTGTGGGGAAAACCGCGTTGGCTTTGACCCTAGGTGGTCTCATGCCAGCCCAACGCGGTGCAGTAATTGCTTCACCTGAATTACAGGGAGCCGCGAAGTATTCCAATCCGCTCAAGTGGCGTTCAAAAGAATTGCTCACGCGGGTAGGAAGTGTCTTTCAAGCTCCAGAACAACAATTCATTTCCGCCACCGTTCGTTCCGAACTTGCAGCAGGACCTCGTGCTCTGGGATTGTCGCCGGATGAAATAGAAACACGTGTCGACGAGCTGCTGGAACGACTGCACTTGAAGGACCTGGCATCTGCCCACCCCTTTACTCTCTCAGGTGGACAACAACGCAGGCTGTCTGTGGGAACTGCGCTCGCAACAAAGCCACAGTTACTCATCCTGGATGAGCCCACATTTGGTCAAGACGCGGTGACGTGGGCTGAGATGGTTTCTTTGCTCAGTGAATTGCGTGCCGAAGGTCACGCCATTGTGGCCATTACCCACGATGAAGCATTTGTTCGTACTCTTGCCGACACAGTCATTAAGTTGGGCGGTGAAAGATGAACACCATAAGCCCACTCGCAAAGCTGTGTGCTGCCGGAATTCTTGGCATTGTGCTCCTGCTGTCACTTGACCCAGTATCTGCACTCGTTGCACTCATCTTCGAGCTGGCACTGCTGCCCTGGGCAGGTGTGCCCGCACGAAGATTGCTGAAGATTGTGACGCCCTTGTTGATCGCTGCACCCTTCGCGGGATTAGCGGGACTGCTGTATGGACGAGATGAAGGCGATGTCGTTGCCTCACTGGGGCCATGGAACATCACGAAAGGTGAAGTGGCTCTCGCCGTCACGATAACCCTGCGAATACTGGCTGTTGCGCTGCCTGCGGTGGTTCTCTTTGCAACCACAGACCCCACTGATCTTGCTGACGGTCTTGCTCAACTGTGGAAGCTCCCTGCCCGCTTCGTGATCGGTGCACTTGCAGCAATTCGCATGTTGGGATTAATGCGACAGGATTGGCAGATGCTTCGTTTGGCGCGTCGTGCCCGTGGTGTTGCAGATGGGGGAGGCCCAGTTGCCTCGCTCGTTCGATTAGGCACTCAAGCAATGGCTTTGCTCACCATTGCGGTGCGCAGAGGAAGTTTGTTGGCAACCGCCATGGAAGCTCGTGCTTTTGATGCGCCAGTTCAACGAACCTGGGCTCGCGTAGCTATGTTTACCTCCCGAGACGCCTGGTTTGTAGTGGGGGCCGCAGCAATTGCAATAATTGCTGTCGTGATGGCAGTGCTGACGGGAGCGTGGAATTTTGTTATCTCCTGATCTCTCCCACATCCTTCAACATATTCATGAACGTGCTCTGTCCTATGACGAGACGGTCAAGCATGACCGCCGCGCACCAGCTCCGACCTTCCTCATTGACGGCCCGAGTGGTTCGGGGAAAACAACATTGGCTGCGGAGATTGAACAGCACTGGAATTCCGCCGTCAGACTTCAGGTTGTGCACATGGATGATCTCTATTCAGGATGGGATGGCTTGGCTGATGGCGCTGCCACAGCACTTGCCATGCTTCGCGAGCGCGGTAATGGTGCCGACACTCACTGGCAGCGCTATGACTGGGCATCAGCTGCTTTCGCCGAGTGGCACTCTGTTGATGCCCGTGAACCGCTCCTGATTGAAGGGTGTGGTTCACTCTCTGCCGGAAGTGAATCCTTGTCTCAGGTTCGTATCTGGCTTGATGCTGACACCGAACTTCGCAGAGAACGTGCTCTGTCTCGGGTGGGGGAGAACTTTGCTGAACACTGGACCGAATGGGATGCCCAGTTTGAGAACTTTGTTTCTCTCCACAACCCACAGGCCTTATCGACGCTGGAAGTCTCTGCGAGCGAGTAGCCTAGAAGTATGACTACACCAGATCACACCGACGTCTATTTCACCGCTGAGTTCATTGACGGTCCTCTTGCAGGAACCGCTGAAGAGCGCGTCCTCGTTCGTGGCACCCACGATGAGAAGCTCAGCGAAGTTGCTCTCGTTGACGGAATCGAGTCCATCTTCCGTTACTTCGCAGTGGACACCCGTGAGGTTGCTGGCAAGCTTCACGTTCGTTACACCTTCAACGCACCTGCAAGCGACACTTTCACTTCAGAAGACGAGAACGAGTAAACGTTCCCCTCAAACAAACAGGAAAGCCCGGAGCATGAGCTCCGGGCTTCTTTGTTTAAACGTCAGGCTACGACTTTTCTTCAGGTTGAATCAGGGCTTCGGCAATGTGTTTGATTTCCTGACCTCGTGATGTTGAGGTGCGACTCAGCACAACAAAAACGGCCGCGAGGAGTACCGCTGCAAGTCCGAGCCAGATGTAGCCAGCTAGGGCGGAGAACACAATGGATGAAACAAACAGAACAACGAGTGCCACAACGCCAAAGATGCGTCCTCTGGCCAATGACTTCTGAGAATTCTTGTCGTAGTTCTCGGCCAAGAGAATCAGCCCAGAATTCGTTTCTGGTTCAACCGCCTCGACTACTTCTTCGTCGACGAATTCATCTTCTTCGAGAGAATCGAGAGAAGAACCACGAAGAATCTTGACGAAGCGCTCAGGAATACTGGTGGAGAAATCCACGGGCTCAAGAACATAGTTGGGGTCTGAACGAGAACCATTGCGGGATTGGAATCCGCGCAGAAGTTGATCGAGGTGGTCACCGTTATCTGCGGTGTCATCTCTGTCGACAGGATTGAATGCCACGTGTGGTGCCCCCTTGGTGCAAATCTTCCCTAACTATACAAGGGAAACACCCTGTCACCGAGGGGCTTTTTCTCCTCAGGGGGAGAAGAGGTAGAGCTGCAGAAAGAACAAAAGCCCGGAGCTGATGAGCTCCGGGCTTTCATTTCTTTGGGGTGAGTAACGGGCATCGATCCCGCGACCTCCTGAACCACAATCAGGCGCTCTACCAACTGAGCTATACCCACCATGTTGTGCTTCCGACGAATCGGCAACTCAATAATCTTACACGTTTCACCCGGAGGCAAAAACTGAAGAAAGAAGCTTAGGAAGAGTGCTTGGTGACAATCTCTGCAGAGATCTGTGCTGCCTCTTCGCTGTTGGGTCCTGGTTCAGCTACGAGCAGTGCCTGGCGGTAGTAATCAAGCTCACGGATTGACTCTTGGATGTCAGCAAGGGCGCGGTGACCGCCGTCCTTGCTGGGGGAGTTGAAGTAGACGCGGGGATACCAGCGGCGAGCCAGTTCCTTCAACGAAGAGACATCAATGTTTCGGTAGTGCAGGCGTGCATCGACAAGCGGCATGTAGCGCACAACAAAAGCCCGGTCTGTGCCAATGGAGTTGCCACACATCGGAGGCTTCTGGCCTTCAGGGACGTGCTCGTTGATGTAGGCGAGAACCTGAGCTTCAGCTTCTTCCAGCGAAACACCGTGAGGAATTTCTTCGATGAGGCCAGAGCTAGTGTGCATGTTGGTGACGAACTCACCCATGTTGTCCATGGCAGCCTGGCTGGGATTGATCACAATATCGAAACCCTCGTGAACAGCGTTGAGTTCAGAGTCCGTGATGATCACGGCAACTTCAACAAGCTCATCAACATCGAGGTTGAGACCGGTCATTTCGCAGTCGATCCAGACCATGTACTCATTCGGTGTTCCCATGCCTCAATTCTAGGCGTGCCCACAGACAAAGATTCCCTGGCCGTATCTGGCCAGGGAATCTTGTGTAGCTGTGATCTGAATTACTTCAGAATGCGGATGAGCTTCCGGTTGACGAATTCTTCGATACCAAAGCGGCCAAGTTCACGGCCAAAGCCGGAGCGCTTGATGCCGCCGAAAGGAAGCTCGGGGCTGTCCAGGCCAACGCCGTTGACATAAACCATGCCAGCTTCGATCTGGTTTGCTACGCGCATGACCTGTGCCTTGTCGGTGGAGAACAGGTAAGAACCCAAGCCGAAAGGAGTGTCGTTTGCGAGCTCAACAGCCGCTGCCTCATCCTTGACGGAGTACACAATGGCCACAGGGCCAAAGAACTCTTCGTGGTGAGCGTCCATGCCTGGCTTCACATCAGTGAGAACCACGCCAGAGAAGTAGGTGCCACTGCGGTCACCGCGTGCGTGCAGAGTTGCACCCTGCTTGACGGCGCGAGACACCTGCTCTTCGAGTCCATCTGCAGCGCCTGCTGAAGAAAGAGGACCAAGGTAGGTGTCCTCGTCCATGGGGTTCGACGGAGTCATCTCAAGCATCTTGGCGGTGAACTTCTCCAAGAACTCTGCGTAGAGGCTCTCGATGACGACAAAACGCTTGGCTGCGTTGCAGGCCTGGGCGTTGTTGTCGTTACGACCAGCAATAGCAGCCTCAACAGTGGCATCCATGTCGTCGGTGCTCAACAGGATGAAGGGGTCTGAACCGCCGAGCTCAAGAACAACCTTCTTGAGGTGACGACCTGCGGTTTCAGCCACAGCAGCACCAGCACGCTCGGAACCAGTCAAAGAAACACCCTGAACGCGAGGGTCTGCGATGACGCCCTCAATCTGCTTCGAGTCTGCGTAGAGGTTTTGGTACGCACCTGCAGGGAAGCCAGCATCGTTGAAGATCTTCTCCATGGCAGCTGCCGACTCAGGGCACTGTGATGCGTGCTTGAGCAGGATGGTGTTACCCAACACCAGGTTGGGGCCAGCGAAGCGGGCCACCTGGTAGTAGGGGAAGTTCCAGGGCATGATGCCCAGGAGTACGCCCAAAGAAGAACGACGGATGAAGGCTTCGCCTTCACCTTCGAACTCAGGGATTGCCTCGTCGGCAAGGAACTTCTCGCCGTTGGTGGCATAGAAAGAGTAGATGTCAGCAGTGAAGTCGACTTCACCGAGTGCCTGCTCATAAGGCTTACCCATCTCGCGAACGATGGTCTCTGCGAGCATTTCACGACGGTCACGGTGGAGCTGTGCAACCTTCTCAATGAGTTCTGAACGCTCTGCAACAGTGGTGGTCTTGGACCATCCCTGGTGAGTCGTGTGAGCAGCTTCGATGGCTGCAGAGATTTGGGCATCGGTGGTCTGGGCAAATGGTGCGCCAGCTTCTCCGGTTGCAGGGTTCGTTACAACGTACTTACTCATATCCACTCCTATGTGGCACTAGATGGTGTTGCTTTGATGATAACTGTTCGGGTGCGAATAGAAGGAGGAATTTTTGTCAATTCACAGCAGTTCCTCTGGAAATACGTTTATTCGCAACCCACTCGGTTAGGTGTGCTCATGCGGTGTCTGAACTGTCAATAGCTTCATTCACGCGCACAAGCGCATCAGTGTTCCAGGTGAGTGATGTGACGAAAAATGCCACAATCATCTATGCAAGTTAAACGTTTTCAGCTACATTATTCCTCAATAGTGAGTACTTCTTTTCAACTCTCTCTCCTCAGTGAGATTTTTTGATAAAAGAAATCGAGATATAAAAGTTGATTTGCTCCTGTAGCGAGGAGACGTGCACTAGATTTTGTGAAATAGGTAAAATATAAATGCTTTTTTACTTCATAAGAATTGAGTGATTGTGCCCGAAAATATTCGCCCAAAACCAGTGGGAATCAAAGATGTAGCAGCGGCTGCCCAGGTTTCGCTTGCTACTGTCTCTCTCGTTCTCAACGGCAAAGGTAATTTTCCAGAGAAAACTCAAGAACACGTTCGCAAGGTAGCGAGCGAACTGGGTTATGTACCCAACCGCAAAGCTTCCATGTTGCGTTCGGGAAAAAGTAAAACACTGGGTTTCATCTTGGGTGAGAGCCATGATCCTGAATGGGCTCAGCAATGGGCCGAAATGACCGGCCGGCTCCTCTTTGAGAGCGTCCAGGTGGCGGGGCTGAGGAATTACGCCATTATTGCTATCCCTGCCGATAGCGATTTGATTAGGTCTTTCGGAATTGACGGCTTGATCTTGTCGGATTCGCGGAATGAAGATCCAGATCTCGATGCCGCTACCAAGTTGGGAATACCCATCCTGACAAACGAGCGTCCCGATGATTCACGCGTGTCCGTACACCTTGATTCGGGTTATCGAGGAATGACTATTGCTGCGTTCGATGCGTTAGTGGCCTCAGGAGCACACAAGCCAGGGTTATTGACGGAGCCTTTGGGTTTGGCCTCCAACGAACTGCCTGAGCACACCTATATTTCCTGGTGTGAACAACGAGGACTCACGCCAGTTGTTGCACGCGGAAAGCACGATCGTAGCGACATAGAGGAGCAAGTAACTTTCTTGCTCAACCAAGGTTGCGACGCTATTTATTCCTTCTATGAAGAAGGAGAGACTGTTCTCAACATTGTTCGGTCAGCGGGTAAGTCAGTTCCTGAAGATGTACAGCTGATTGCGGCTTCGGCATATAACGACGATCGAAACAAAGAGCTAGGCATTTCTTCAACGGTTTATCACCCAGAAGACATGATTGTGGGAACAATCAACGCCCTCATTGATGTCGTCGAGGGAATTGCAGAGGCTCCAGTAACTGTCACGTCTCGTTGGGAAATGAATCTGTATTCCTCAACCCGAATGAATTAAATCATTCGTGATAAACGACTGTAATCAATACACAGTCACAGTGAACGCCATCAACATATATTCTTTTCCAGCAGGTTTTACAGTTGTGGCGTAATCCCATTTGATGTCAAGGCGATAGTCACCTGACTGAAGATAACGAATATTATTTGGACGGTGAAAGCGTCAACGCGAATAATTCGGTAGCTGTTTCTGTGCACAACACGCGATCTTGCTCAGTGAGCTGACCTGCAACAGGAACTCGCTTCTGGCAGAACATCTCAAGAAGTCGTCCGTTTCCTGCACCAATAATGGAAACTTGGGCGTTGGCAAAGTCTGTTCCCTTGTCGAAGTACGTCTTTTGAATGGCCAGGGAGCCGGGCAGCTCTTCGCTGACACAGTCACGGGTATCAGTGGGGTGGCATCCGTCTTCAACGAAATCCGTCAGATTCTGTGACGCTTCAATGTCAGTGAAATTTGCCTTGATGCGCATTCGGGGAGATCCGCTGAGGGTGAATTGCGTCATTGCCGTGGAGGAATTAGCTAGCTCAGGGTAGAGGGGATCGTCAGAAGAAACTCTTTCTCCCCAAGCTGCCTGGCTGGGGACACTGATCACGACGAGAGGTCGCATATCTGCGGGGTAGTGAGAGGGAAGAGCGCTAGTGATTTTCTCTTCATCGGGGAGAACTGTCGAGGGGCTCTTTTTCGATATCCCAACGACCATCTTGGTCATGTTTCCCAGAGCACATTTCGTTGTCTTTGCCGCTACAGCGTCAAACTGGCACGTCGCACGAATGATTGAGTTGTCTTGAATGGCGTAGACAGCTTTGAAGTTTGTTCCAGAGTAGATGTTCTCGTCGTCGCTTTCATCAGAAGCTTCTCCGGACCACACAGTCACTGAATCAACTTCAGTTTTTGTCAATGAGATTCCGACCATGTCTGAAATCTCAGTAATTACTGTCTCCAGATTGGTGCCTGCTGCATATTCTGCAATGGTGAAGCTTGCACTTGCATAAGCACCCTCAGCGACACTCGCGTCGCTCCAGCTGGCAAGAACGCCCTGTCTAAATTCTGGAACCTGGGTGTAGCTAGCATCACGCATAATCTGGCGGGTTGAATATTCAACACCGCCGCTGGAAGCTGACTCAAAGAGACCTTCGGAACACGAGTCATCTGAGCAAAGAACTTCTGACAATTCAGGAAAGCGAGTTGCTTGAGCAGTTGCTGTCGTCCCCATTAAAGGGGCGTTAAATGCCTCAACCGCAAGTGATGCGGGGGGAGTGCTTGAACACGAAGCCAACATCATTGAGGTGGAAGCCACAACAGCGCCCACGCCGAGGATTTTCTTGACACTGAAAGCAAGACGAGAAGGTGAGAAAGACATTAATAACCAGGTATTCAGTTCAGAGCGACGGGAGGTAGAGAGCACGCATATTTCTGGATGAATGCAATAAAGAAACGTTTAACTAATTATAGGGAACTATTGCCCCGACGTTACTTTGCTGGTGCCGTTGGAGAGAGCGAATAGGAATGAAGAGCCATGACGTTGACGAGGTCGTACCACAGCTGATTCAAGGCGAGGGTCGCTCCCTCTGATTCATGATCGTTTTCTTTCAGCACGGTGAACATGGAGGTTGCCCACCCTGCCGACCACAATGCGAAGCCTGGTTGTAAACCAGCTTGTTCAATGAGATCAGCGAAGCTTTGATTTACTGAATTGCTTTCCGCTACGGCATCGCTGAGGTACGCATGTTCTTCTTCAACTTCAGTGCTGACATAGTTCACAGCTGCCGCGCCAAGAGTTTGGTATCCGGCTACCCCGGCAGAAGAGACAACGAAGTAGGTCATCGCAGTGGCGAATTGAGTGAGTTCTACCTCAGGTTTTTGGATTTCAGAAGAAATCTCGGAAACATCCTTCTTCAGCAACTCAATGGTGGGCAAATTGCTATTGATGCCCTCCATTTCAAAATCTGAAATGGACGTTCCAAACACATCTTCCAGGTAGGAGACGTTTGCGTTGCCCGCATGAACTAAGAAGTCTGTATAGCCCGAGAGGTATTCCGCTGGCTCAGTAGTAAACGAGACAGAATCTGCAGGCAGTGAGCGAATAACCTTCATCTCGTACAGCGAGAGCGATTCCATATTTGCTATTTGCTCAAATACAACACCACTGGCGACTGTCAGTGTTTCACCTGAGAAAGGATCTGTTGGGTCCAGCGCTTGGAGTTGATCCTTCATTGAACGCAAAACGGAATGGGCATAGACCTCATTGCTCAAGACCAGAGGGAGAGCAAATTGCTCAGAGGCAGAAAAGTCGGATAAATCACTCAGCACGCTCGTCGTGAGGTCGCTGGTGTGAGCGAGCTCTGCGTCTATCTTGACGATGAGGTTAGCTACCGCCGCCTCAAGGCCAGTTTCGCTTACTTCTTGCGCAGTTATTTGCTGTCCTTGCAACCGAGCAGTTCGAAGCAGTAGCTCTGCACCTAGTCCGTATGCCAGTGAGAAATCTTTTTGTTCGAGAGCATCTTGCGCTGCGTTAATGAGCCGTGTCAGGTTTGAATTGGGTTTGACATACACCTGGGTGAGCAGTTCTGCCGCCTCAGCAACTATTTCACGTGCTACCTGTTCTTCGGCTTCCAACTCGGAGGCGCTAGGGGAGGCCGTGGGGACTGTTGTGTCTGCCTTCATGAGCGGCTCATCGGTGAAAATCTCATAAGCCTGTGTCACATGTGTGACGAATTTCACGTCGAGGCCCAGCTTCTGGGCATACTCCGTTGTTGGAACCATTTCTTCGGTTGATGTATCAATGACGTACTGAATATCTTCCGGCACGACAACGGTGGTGAACCCATTCTCGAGTGCAGCATCCATCTTGAGGCCAACAGCACCCACGGGGCCGATGGTGCCATCGGGGGAAAGCGTCCCGGTCATCGTGATGTGAGGCTTCAACGACGTGTGATTGATACTTGCCAAGACTCCAACGGCGAGTATTCCACCGGCTGAGGGTCCATCAATGGCATCAGTGATGTCGAAGCTGATGTCAATGTGTGAGGGATTAGTTCCGGTATAGAGAATGCCCACGACCGCAGCAGATGCTGATGCTGCGAGCCAAGAAGCTCCGCCACCCTTGCTCGCTGTTTTTTCGAGATCGACGGTAAAGCCTGGAACATCGCTGGGGACAGTAGACACTGTCGCATATTCCATGCCGCTGGTGCCACCGGTTTGATCTGCCCAGAGTGCAGGCACGGTCAGGGTAGAAGCAGCAGGTCCGCTGCACGCAGACAAGGTGCTCATGAACAGAACAGAGCCGACGACAAGCGCGAGGAAGCGCAGTAATCGAGACAATTTAATGTTTCCGGGGCGTGCTGTATTTCTTCTGTTCATCAATTGCTCAATCGCTGAGGGTAACTCTCTCAGTATAAATCAAACGTTTTTATAGCTGTTGAAATTATCCCTTCAACAGAATTGAGAACAAAAAGGTTCCTTAGTAGGTGGAAAGCTGGTCACTGATTGCGCGGCCAGCTGCCAGTAGTGCTTCATGTTCTTCAGTAGTAATGGTCAGGGGAACCACACTGTGCCATCCGGTGGCATCGATGTCGACCGGAACCCCCATCACGGTCTCCACCCCTGGCCATTCCTGCGTGGTGAGTTGCACTTGCAACGGCAGAACGATTCGGTGACCTTCTTGCAACGCACTCACCAGGTTTACTACCGAGTGTGCTGTTGCGGTACTGGTCCTGCCTGTCCAGTGCGCAAACCAGGGCTTGACCAAGGATCGAACGTCTGCTGGAAGGGCCTCGACATAATCTGTGGCTTCTTGGGCCTGATTACCGGCAAGAAGTTCTGCCAGTGTGTCCCGTGCCTGTGCAACGACGAGGGGGAGTTCTTCAATTGTCAGATTGGATCGTGTGCGGGCAATATGGGCATCCCACACACCCGGTACTAGACCACCAGCATTCACGCTCGACCAGATGGGGACAGCGTGTGCTCCGTGCTCACCCAACATGTATCCCATCACAACAGGGTGTGTACCAGCGGTGTCGAGCCCTGAGAGCAATTCCCGGCGAAAACGAAGGGTGTCGTTATATGCGCCAGCACCGACTACGCGGTGCCGGCCTAACTTTTCAGCAAAGACCTTGACTGCTAATTCGACGGGGTTGGATTGCACAATAACGAGTTCGTCTTTAGCGCCAACTCTGTCGAGGACATCTGCGTAGTACTCAAAAATAGGAAGGTTCTTTTTGGCTACAGCTTCGCGTGATGCGGGGGAGTGAGGGTCTACTGAAGCTGTTTCACCCGCGACCATGATGACAATGTCGGCGTCGATCTCTTCGGGGTTGATCACGGCCTGAATTTCAGGCGATCGCACTCCGTATGCATCCAGGAGATCGATCCGCAAACCAAAAACGCCGGATTCGCTTGACCCGCCCTTGCGACCGACGAGTTGCAGGCGTTCTCCAGGGCCTACTGCACCGGTGGCGAGCAGTTGCATGCATACTGCTCGGCCTACTGACCCTGCAGCTCCAATGACGGCGATATCCATTCTTAGATCACTCTTTTCTGTGGAGCGGGGAGGTCACGTACTAGGGCAGGGGGACGGTGTTAGCTACAGACTCTGCGCCCACGTTCACAACGAGAACTTTCACGGGAGTTGTTCCTGCATTGACGCCGTTGTGCGGAGTTCCCACGGCTTCGATGAGTGCATCACCTGGCTTGTAGGTCTTGATTACGCCGCCGTCATACGTGACGGTGAGGGTGCCCTCGAGCACGTAGGCATACATGGGAGCATCGTGCTTGTGTAGGCCAGTTTCCACTCCAGGAGGAATAGTGATGATGCTGGAAGACAACTGCGCAGGCAATTCAGTGGGATAGACCAACGGCTGACCCAAGATGGTCGTTTCTGCCTTATCCAAGAGCGGCTGTGCTGAAATTGCTGTCCCGTAAGGGGTAGAAGAGGCCTCAGGCGATGCTGCTTGTGTTGGTGCAGCTGAAGAAGCACATCCGGACAGGCCAATGACGACGGCTGCGATGACACTTAAGGACAATGTTTTGTTCATTCGCATTCTCTATTTCGGAAGATTGATTATCAACGTGCAAGGGACCCGTTAATGCTCCTAGATTTCAGCTCAGGATTAAGAGCTAGGGCATTGACTCTTATCTTTACAGGTGAAAGTAAGGGTTCTGGAATTGAGTGAGACAGTTCCTCCGGAACCTGAACCGTCAATGTCATTCAGGGTCAGTGAGCCGCTCGCTTTCCATTGGTTTCCGACAAGCATCCAGAGGTTGTAATCACACACAGAATCAGAGGGGCAAGATGGCCGTTCAAGCATGAGGCTGACTGTTTTGATAACGTTGCCGGTCATTAACATGAACGTGGTGGTCCAGGAAGCAGCGCCCTTGCGCTCCAGGCGAAGAGAGCCGGTGTTCCCTCCGGAGGGAATTACTTGGCCGTTATATGCGGTGGGGTTGCTGCCGCCTGACCAGTCGCCGCAACCGTCAGAACCAAATTCGGAAAAAAACTTAATGTCAACATTGAGGTTGTTCTTGATCATGATGAAATCTTGATCAGAGGGAGTTCTTTCAGGGCAGACGATGGCCGCTTCACGAACAGCTGGACTACTCGCTGCTGGGTCCGTTGTCGTTGACGTCGGAGTACATCCGGTCAAAGCTCCTGACAGTCCAATGACTAGTGCGGTGATGGCACTTAACTTAACGGTTTTGTTCATTCGCATTCTCTATTTCGGAAGATTGTTCGGTGAGATGCAAGCGGGTCGTTGATGCACCTGGTTATTTGCTCAAGGCTAAGAGCTGGGGCATACACTCTTATCTTTACAGGTGAAAGTTAAGGTCCTGAAGGCATCAAATGACACTATTCCGCCTGAACCGGAGCCATCAATATCGTTGAGCGTCACAGAGGCATAACCGCCTGACCAACTGCTACCGTTCCACAGTCTGAGATAGTAGTGGCAAATTTTGCCCTGATCTGAACATCCAGATTGTTTATAATATTCCAGATTGATAGTTGTGATGATGTTGCCCGTCATCAACATGAATGTTGTGCTCCACCTAGCATCCCCTGAATGTTCGAGCCGAAGAAGACCAGTACTGCCGCCTGAGGGAACGACAGTCCCGTTGTATGTGGTGGGATTGCTCACTCCCGACCAGTTTCTGCAGCCAGAGCTGAGTTCAGAAAAGAACTTAATGTCAACATTGAGGTTATTTCTGATTTCGATGTAATGATCGTCAGAATTTTGCTCAGGGCAGGAGATTGCTGCTTCTCGAACGACTGAAGGTGTTGCTTCTGGATCGGCTGTCGTCGACGCCGGAGCACATCCTGTCAAACTCATCGCCACGAGCGTGAGCCCAGCAAAAAGCCCCATAAAACGTGATGTGGAGTTGATGGCCATGGGGTACCTCTTTTGAACTGTTAAATCTGTTGAGTAAAACGTTTGAAATTCTATCAATATCTTTCTGATAAAGAGCCACCTTTATTCGAAAAGAAAAGTAAATTCTTCGAAATTCTTGGAAGTCCCTCTGAATTCGATCATGTGGGGGAAGCGTCGGCGCTGAATTAGTAAAACGTGTTATCATTTTTGCATGATTGGCAAACATTCTTTACGTCTGTGTGGCATTTTCTTAGCGACTGTGTGTGTCGCTTCCCTCACAGCCTGCGCTCCTCCCGCTTCAGCCCCCGTTGATTCGGAGGCAAGTTCACGAAGTGCCGTTGGGAAAGAGGGCGGTGGGGAATGTTTTGAAAAGACGTCGTTTCAAAGGCGATTGACTATCACCAATAACCTCAACGTCCCTGTTCGGATGGAAACGCCCCTGCAGCAATTAGATTGCGCATCTTGGTCTGGCGTAGATACTCCTGCCCGATACAACGGAAAGATTATTCAATCTGGAGAATCTGTTTCCCTGCGTTACGAAATTGCCTGGACCGCCGGAAAGTGGACGCAAACCTTTAAGTTGCTTGATGGCACAACCATTGCAGATCTCAAACTCAAAATTTCTAAAGAGTTCTTAGATGATGACTGGATATTCAAGATGTGGGATGGCGCTTCATATGCGTGGGACTCTACTGTTTCCCTCAATCAGGATGGCGGATATGCCTACCTCAATGACGGCAGTCTGCAAACCCTCACCCTGAGGTGTAAAACACAGGTGGCAGGTTGTAAGTAACTGTTGACCCGGCAGTCATTACGTCTGTTAAGGAGCAATCATCAGTGAAATCACAAACACTCAGTAACATGATGAATGGAAGTAAAGCGTTTTTCTTTACTTCCCGAACTAATCACTAAGGAAACGACATGTCTGCTCAGGCAAGTAGTAAAAGTTATGTTGCCACGCTCGTACTGGCAATCTTTTTGGGTGTACTCGGCATCCACCGTTTTTATGTCGGCAAGGTAGGAACTGGCATCCTGATGCTGCTGACCGCTGGTGGCTTCGGTATCTGGGTCGTCATTGACATCATCATGATTGCCGTGGGTAGCTTCACGGATAAGGGCGGAAACTTCGTCAAGCCTGGTAACTAGCTCACCGTTGTGAGGGGCCCTCTTGTGAAGTTTCAAGGGGGCCTTTTCCTTGCCCCGCACGTCAACCACTAATACCTGCACTGCATAACGAAAGCATTGTCATGAAAACCTCCACTACCCGCCGTCTTTCCCTGGCCATCGGCCTCATTGCAGCAGCTGGGTTGCTCACGGGCTGCGCTCAAGCACCTGCAGCACAGCCCACCTCCTGGGGGTATGGAGCTGACAATGGCCCAGCGGTATGGGGTTCCCTCAACAAGGATTATGCGTTGTGTGTGGATGGAACAGCACAATCACCCATCGACATTGTGAATACCGTTGATTTAGATCTGGTCAACATAGAACTGAACTACACCCTCTCTCAGATGCATGAGTTTGATAATGGCCACACCATCGAAGCTGAGGTCGAAGAGTCGTCGAAAAACATCATCACCGTGGATGGTGAAGAGTATTCCCTCGTTCAATTGCACTTCCATGCACCTTCGGAGCATCAAATCGACGGGCAAACTTTCCCGCTCGAAGTTCACTTTGTGCATGAATCAGCAGATGGAAAGCTTGCCGTCATCGGAGTATTTGCCGAGGAGGGCACTGAGAACTCTGCCTGGAAACCATTCACGGATTCGATTCACACTGCTGATAACACCAAGGCAGGCGCACAAGTCTCTCTCAACCCAGCTGAGCTACTTCCGGCTGTTCACACCACCTACCGTTATGACGGCAGCCTGACAACCCCTAACTGCGGGGAAGGTGTGAAGTGGAATGTGATGTCGAACCCCATCACGATGAGTGCAGATCAACTAGCCCAGTTCACCTCGGCATATGACGGAAACAACCGCCCCGTTCAGCCTGTAAATGGGCGCGAGATCGAGCTGGACACAACGCCGTAACAACTTCTCTAGGCCTCAGAGGTTGCGTCCGTCATTGCTGGAAGTTGCTGTGTTCGCCCGTCACAGAGCAAACACATGAATCATTCGTAGACGATGACGTTAAAGGTCTTGACTTGGTATTGAGAACCCAGCTTTTTCTCAGTCCTGAAATTGCTATAGACAAAATCGACTTTGTAGCCAGCATCCTGAAGATAGGCACTTTGCTTGAGATCCTTGATGGCTGGTGTTTTCACACTATTGAGCCACAGCCACCATCCGGACCGATTGGCATCTATCCGAATTTTTGCAACATTGTCTGCTGAAGCTAACTTGATGTCAGCTCCTGAAACCCAGCCAAGTACACATGTTGAGCCCTGTTGTGGAATTTCTCCGACGAGATTGCCGGATATCAATTCCGAAACCATGTAGGTGTAAGAAATGGCACTGCCTGATTTATTTTGAATACACAACTCCCAGTAGAGCCTGTCTTCATCTGAGGCAGATCTTGAGGTAGAGCTGGCAGATGGTTCTGCTGAAATAGGTTCAGTTGAGTTGGCAGTGCATGACGTGAGAAAAATTGATGCTGAGAGAACTCCAGCGACGAGAAAGTATTTTGAAAAAGTTTTTCGACTTTTCATGAGAGCCATTTCTTTCTTTGAATTTCAGAAGTACACGCGGAGAGAGTGAAGGAAACAAAAGTAAAACTTTTCAAAGGTAATAACGTAAATTCACTGTTCCTACCTTGTCAGGTAAGGAAAGTTAGTAAACAACGACCTTGTATGAATCGACTTGGTAGTCAATGTAATCTGAATCGTCTTTGTTATAACTAATCTTGTGCTGGAAATAGGTAACATCCATCCGATACCCAGCATCTTCGACGTAGGCACTTTCAAACATGTCCCACAGACCACCTGAATATTTACTATTCAGGAACAGAGTCCATCCGTAACCAGGCATAAACTGCATTCGCATCTTGGCGTAATTTTCAAGCTCAGGTAATTTGATTTCGGCTTCTAACCAGCCGGTAGCGCACGTCGTGCCTTTCTTGGGAATTTCTCCGGATAGATCACCAGAAATTATTTTTTCACCGGAATATCTAAAGCTAATCGGACTTCCAGATTGATTTTCAATACAAAGTTCCTGGTAAATAGTGTCGATGGCTGCAGATCTTGAGGTGGAACTGGCAGATGGTGCAGCTGAAATAGGTTCAGTTGAGCTGGCAGTGCATGACGTGAGGAATGTTGTTGCTGTCAGTGCAAGGGCAGCTATTGAGGCTGTTGGAAGCAATCGTCTCTTATTCATGAGCTGTGACCTTTCTTTTTTCAGTTCATTAACCAGTGAAGCAAATGTGTGTGAACATCTCTAAGGGAATCAGTTGCCAGGTTTCGGAGTGGATCAATCAGCTAATTGAAATCGAGAGTTACTGTTCGTGTTTTATAGCCATTGTGAACTCGGAGCTCTGACTCCTGGTAGATAGTGGCGTCGTCATACCTTCTGTAACCGACAGAGTCTGAGTCGGTCTCCATGCCCGCGTACTTACCGTTGAGGTCAGAAGTAGGGAAACCCTTCCAGAGGATTTCTTTGTCGTGGCTACCCCGCCAGAACGTGTAGCTCTTTCCATCAACGGTGAAGGTTACCTTGGCGGATCCCAGGAGGGGCTTGTTCATTGCACAGTCGTAGCCCTGAGAAATGTCTATTGGCGTGGTGACCAGGGGAGTCCCATCAGGGGTGATGAGATCAGGTCCCCAGACCAGCGTTCTGGGACTTGCAGAACTGACACACATCAGTAGGAGTGCAGATCCTATCGAGGCTGAACGATTGTCAGATGTCTCTTGTGGCTGTGGCTCAGGGGAGGCGGTGCAACCGGAAAGCGAGAGTGAAGCAGCTGTAACGAATGAAAGTAATCCAGCGATTTTTGAAGTTCGAGTGATGTTCATGTTGTCCTGAGTTGTGGAGATAGTAAGAATTACTCCGTGAGAAAGTAAAACGTTTCAAAAATACTATCTCAGCTAACTTGGAAAACAACTGTGAACGCCACATTTCTCTGAAAGAGCGCCTTCGGGGCTTAGAAGTAATTGACCGAAATCAGCATTACCTGCATGCCGTTGACTTCGGTGGGCGTTTTCTCCACCTGAACGCTTGCTTTATCGAATTGCCCTGTTCCGCCAAAGTACATCGTGTTACTGCCGGTGAGGTTTTTGCCACCAAATGCACCGGTGAATTTGATTTCTGCGGAGTTTTTAATTCCGATCCAGTAAGTCACGCCGTCAACGCCCCAGGAGAGATTGTCGGGGCCAAATCCATTGGATGAGATTGCGCAGTTGGGGAGGGAATCTTTATTGAAAGAAATGTTCTTGGAGGCAATCCAGTTGCCCTTTGTGTCAAGTGAATTTGAATCCCACATCAGACTCTTTGAGCTCTCAGAGCTTGTGTTGATACACACCATAGCTCTAAGAAGTTCGCTGGCATCTCGAGTCGGGGATGACTCTGCTGGTGCCGATGCTTGTGTTGTTGCAGCGCACCCGGTCATGGTCACGACGGAGATGAGTCCCAAGAGGAATACTTTGTGTGCTGGCTTGATGTGTGCGTGCAATGGGAATTCCCTGAGGTATTTAGTTATTCACGAAAGTGCGGTTGCTCCCAGCATACTAAAACGCTTTAGCGGTTATTTGTTCATGACTCTTAATTTCACGATTAACTGAACGCCCGCCCAATTGAAGTAGAACAGTGGGAAATTGTTGGATGTCCCGAACAGGTGAGTCTTTTCAGGAAAATCTAGGCTGAGCCACAGAAATTGGGTTCTCTGCAAACTCAGAAATTAGGTCATATCAGAAACGTTAATCACCATTCGATAAACCGGGATGTTTCCTATCTGAGTGAAATAGGCGGGACCTGATTCTGGAATGTAGTTGATCCAGGTCATTCCACACAACTTATTAAGTGTTTTGCCGTCAACGAGCTTGACCGTTTCCATGTAATAAAAGTTGTTTTTCTTGTGGTTGAAGTTGTCAACACATCGAGGTTGATCCCAGGTGCTGAAGACTGTGCGGACCCAATTTTGATAAGCAAGAAAACACTGTGAATCGCCAGGCTTGAGGACGCCACTGGCAGTGTTTCCGTTTCCAACGGGAAGTTCATAACCTGCTTCGTCTTGGGAAATATTGTTGACGCAAAGCTCGATGTATTGCTCAGAGGAAGCTGCAAGCTTTGACGTTTCGTCAGGACTGGGAGTGGTTGCAGGGCTAGCTGTTGCACAGCCAGTGAGTAAGAAGAGGAAAGATGCTCCCGCCATGAGCTGGATGCGGAACCGGAAGAAGGACTTTTTCATCATTGAAGTAGCTATTTCTGTGAATGCGTGATTTTGAAGTGAAGCTTTTATTAATAGAAAGTCAACGTGTACGTTTGACGTCTCCAGGTGGCATTTGAATATATGAGTTCACTTTTTTCGTCCACTTTCGGAGGGGTAAAATCCATTCGGTAACCTTCACTCTGGACATATCCGTTATAGCCAGGAGCGGTCCACCCATATACCCCGTTTAATGTCAATTCAAGACCTGTGCCTTTAAAAAGTACTGTCGCAAAATTCTCAAGATTTGGAAGCTTCACGAGTATTTCAAAATCCAAACCTGTGTTGCATACGGTCTGATGTTTAGCTAGTTCGCCCACTGTTGTTTGGTTGCTAAACGGGGGTTTTGTGTAAGTACCCTTTGCGAAGTTGAACTTCATCGGTCCACCTGTTTCATTGCGGAGGCAGACCTTCCCTATATACGAGGTGCCACTTGGATAAGCCGACCGGGACGCCGTGGGTGTGGGCTCAACGGAAGCCGAGCAGGCGGTGAGCGCGAGTGTCGCACTCACGAGTACCCCAGCGGCAAGAAGCGTGGGCAATGGCTTGAGACTTTTCATAAGAAAGGCCTTCCTCTGTTGGGTACTGGTTTTAGAATTCGCGTGAAAATCTGCTGAGTTCCTGGCCAGCAGGACAGAGAATCTCGTCAGAAGAAGATATCACTAAAACGATTTATGTGATAGATATAAGAGGTGACTATTTCTTTCTTTTCTGGTGCTCATGTGGGACTGCGGACACGTATCGTGGCGTTTGTCGTAGTTTTGGTGTCAGTAATGATGTTGACGGGGTGTTCTCCATCTGAAGAAAACACCCGTTTATCAGCTGTTCAGTCTTGTCCCAAGATTTCTAATGTTGTGGGCTTCAAATATGACTACAACATCACGTTGGTCAACGCCACCAGCAAAAACCTCAAGCTTTCTGTTCCCCCCATTGATTGTTTTGATTTCAGTGGAACGGCAAATCCTGAACAAGTTAATGGCGCAACCCTGAAAGCAAATTCTTCGCTATCTTTCACCGTTCAAGCACGCCGAGTGTGTGCCTGGATTCATGGGGACATCGCTCCATATTTTCAAGAACGAGATGCCCACTGGGTTACTTCATTTACTGAGGAAGGCGGATCTGGAATCAATTTCACACAAGATTTCACGATCAGCTGCTCAAATTTTGACTCGGTTTCCATGACTATGTGCAGCACGGGCACCCTGCAGGACAGAGACAGCATTGTCATCGCACTTGCTGGAAACCATGCATTGCGCATGAAGACGTCCTGTCCGTATACCAAGGGAACCGCAACTGCAACACTGACCCAAATCTATTAACAGAAGAATTCTTGAGGAGAAACACCATGAAATCGTTGCGTATTGCGGCATGTGTAACCCTAGTTACGGCAAGTGCCTTCCTCGCAGGTTGTAGTTCCACCCCACCGTCTGAACCAATTTCACGCGAAGCTGCCAAATCGTGTTCTGCGAAAAACATTACAGAAGACGCAATGGTGAAAATTGTGAATGCCACGGCAGACACAATTCAAATTCATATCTCCGAGGTTAATTGTTACGACTGGAGTGGTGCGGAAAACCCTTCTGCTTTCGACAAGTTGATTCTGCCCCCTGGAACGTCCTACTCAGCGGCCTTGGCAGCGAGAGAAACTCCACAATCCAGCGGGAGTATCCGTCCATGGACAATGAAGGTTGGCCTTCAGGTTGATCAGTCTTCGTGGAAGATTGGCACGGCTATGACCCCGCGGCCAACATTTGTAGCGGCTCCGATGCGCTGCAACACCCACAATGGCAGTACAGCGTGCGTAGGAATAACAATGTGTGATGCAGGGAACCATGAATCCGGTTCTGGCACAATTGCCATGCCCAATAAAAATCCTGGAACCTCGACGCCCAACTCATACAAGGTTCTGATTGAGTGTGGCTACGATTCCTCCCGTTTCCTGAGTACTGCTGACCTTGTAATTACTCAGAATTGAGCGCACACACATCATTCCGGGAAGGGAATTCTGAGAAATTCAGATTTCGCAGGATGTGTTGTGATGTGCCGTAGTGGAATAATCACACTCGACGAAGCTATGACAGGTTGAGTTCCTGGATATCCAAAGTCATAGGGTAAAGCCCATCGCGCTCAGGGCTCAGGGTTACAGTCACGACGCTATCTAGCGTTGCCCCAGGTTGTTTCCACGTCAGTGTCTGAGGCGTATCGAAGTTCAGTTCCACTTTGCCGTAATCGTCGATCTTGAAGTTGAATGCGGTCGGCGAGGATGACAAGCCAAAACCTGCGTAATTTGCTCCACCTATTCGAACCGCAATCCAGGGTGCTTCCGGATTGAAGGGATTAGTTTGAGCGCAGAAGGATTCACTTGGTTGGATGGTGAAATCCTGGTCCGTGATTCTCAAATTTTTGGGGCCGCCCAGGGCGCTGGTGACGAAAACTAAATCAAGTGGTTCTTGTGTGCTGTTGAGTATGCACATTTCAAGATCTTGATAGAAGAGGCTCGCTTCTCGTGACGCTGAGCTCGTAGATTGCTCCTTCGTCGAGGCAGACTCGGCTGAACCTGAAGAAGAAGGAGCACATGCTGAGAGCGTCACAGCGCAGACAGCTGCAAACACAGCACTGAACAAGCGTGAAGGCATTTTCTCAATCATGCCGAAATAATAACACGTTTAACTTGAGCATAGCTTGGCATGAATCCATGCAGATCATTCATTAATTTCGTCAGCTTGATCACGTGTCACGTGAGATGAAAACAGAATTCATAGTGAGCAAAACTAACTCACATACCTAGCTGGTCGGTCCCCCCGGCAGGAATCGAACCTGCGACCAAGAGATTAGAAGGCTCTTGCTCTATCCACTGAGCTACGGAGGGTTGAGCGGAGAATCAATCCACTTCATTCATTGTATCTTTTGAAATTCTCGACATCACGCCTACTGAGGAGACCTGGTTGAAGGAGTGTTCTCAGTGAACAGCTAGCTCAGAAGGGTATTTCCCACTTTTCAGGCGTGAAGGAACCTCACGCAAGCTCACGTGTGGTTTGCCAAGCCATCTTGAGAAGCGATGTCAGTACACAGTTACGGTGAATGTGTTGATTCCGTACTTATCGTCATTGATGCTCCACGCATCTTTGTAGCTGCTATAGGTAACGTCCATGCGATAGCCAGCATCTTCGACGTAGGCCGTTTGGTTCAGTTCTAGATCGGCAACTTTGACACCGTTCAAAGAGGCGCTTCTGCTGCTCTGCCAATACTTTCCTGTGGTCTCGAGTCCGGGCAATGTGATGTCTACCCCAAACTCAGAGCCCTTCGCGCAGACTGTTCCATTTCTGGGGATTTCGCCTGCGGTATTTTTCGTCTTGAAAGCACCAGAGGTGTAAAAACCGCCGGAATACTTATAGGTGATCGCACTCCCGGTTTTGTTGAGGACACAAACTTCTTCGAAAAAAACTCTTTCGGTATAGCCGCCTTTGGCAGATTTGGTCTGTGAACTTGAGTCTGACGGCGACGGAGCAGATTCTGCTGTTGGTGCAGAGCACGAGGCCAGTAATGCGGTTGCGGCGATAGCACCTGTAATCAATGCAAACTTTGTGGAGGTGCGATTATTCATTGACGTTCTCATTTTCTTTGACATGTTGATGTTTGGAGCATGGATACAGAGGCGAATCTGCAATTTCGTTGAAGCATGTGAGCGCTCAATACACGGTGGCGTTGAAGGTAATCCTGCCGCCCTCGAGTGCTGGATAGTCCAAACGACCCATCGCTTCGATATCAATCCGATAGCCGTCACTCTGGATGTATTGAGTTTGGTTCACATAGAGGGATTGTGTTTTCACGCCATTGAGCGTGGCATGCGTCCCCAATGGTGGGATAGAAAGTTTTCCGGAAGAACTCAGTCCGGCAATCTGAAGTTGTACGTCGATGCCTTGCGCCATGGCGCAAGACGTGCCGTTTCGGGGGATAGTGCCAGAGGCCACGGCCAAGGGCTTGCCCGTGGAGGTATCACGAAGTGGATTCTGGCTGCTGAACGTATAGCCAAGCCCTCCACCGGATGAATTGGTGACGCATAAAACCAGGTCGTGGCTCTTGCGAATCCCGTAAGAATCAAGTGCCTGTTTTGTTGCGTTTTCGCTTGGTGTTGATTGCTCAGAAGAGGTTGTGCAACCCGTGAGGGCAAGCGAGCACGTGATGAGTGCGGCGGCGATTCTGAGCAAAGGCTTTGTAGTGATTCTGATCATGTGGCGTCCTGGGTTGGGGCGAAGAGGTTCATCATGGAATTAGTAGTAATGAACCGAGACCAACAGGACATTGAAGCCGTTGTACGTACTGGGTGCTGCCTCTACCTGGATGCTGGCTTTAGCAAGCTGGCGATTGGTTCCATTTCGCAACGTATTGTCGCCAATGAGGTTGTCTTTCTCATCCCCGAATTGGCCTGTGAAACGGATTTCCCAGGAATTTCGCTTATAGATCCAATATGAAACGCCATCGAGTCCCCATGCAACTTTGGAACTATACGACGGAGAAAATGCGCACAGGGGCATGCTCTCTTTTGTAATCATGATGGTTTTTGATGCAAGCGGTTTGTCGTTTGTATCGTTCGAAGCCGAATCCCACATGAAGCTCTGAGGTGTATCTGAACCGGTGCTTACACACACCATGGTTCGCAATTGGCTACTTGCCTCGCGATCTGAGGAATTTTCTGTACTTTCGGATGGCGCTGATACCTCAGTTGCGGGAGAGGTGCAGCCAGTAAGGAAGAGTAAGGCGCCCAACACAACAGATATGACGGGAATTTTCTTCGTTTGTGCGAAATTCATGAGTGTATTCCTTGCGAAATGAATCAGCGTGGCAGGTATGTATTGCTCATGATAATAATAAAACGATTTATAGATTAGTCATAACGTTTGTGAGTAGCTGATACTTCCCCGTGTCCTGATCCATAACCTTGGCTCTGCGGTATTCCAATGAGTCCTCACCAACTCAAGGCTCAGAGGATTTCTCCTCTGTAGAGTTGCTCTATGGACGACGAAACAATAGAGGCCGTAGGCAAGATCACGCACACCTACCTCTTTGTTCTCCATGACGGTGAAGCAGTTCACCGCAATATCGCGGTCAAAATGGTTGCCGAAGAGCTTGGCCTCATCGATGACTCCACTAAGAAAGAAATCGTTGAGCTCGCCCAAGAAAAGCTGATGCCTTTTCTGGATGTTCTGCTGGAATCAGGCTTTTTGCTCTCTCGCCCACAAAAGGCAGTGATGATTGCGCCTAAAGGCTTGGATGCTTTGATCGACAACGAAGGAACCTTTTCGAAAGAGTTCCTCGAGGCGCAGATGCCACAAGCGTTGGCAGCGACGCTGTAGTTATTTCTTGCGCACGGGAATTGTTCCCGTGGTGATTGCGAGGTCAAGGTCAACGACCTTGCCGCCTCGCGAGGTTTGGGCAAGGATGATGCCTGCGGTCACAATCAACGCACCCAGAATCTGAATAAAGCTGAGCGTTTCACCCAGCCAGAGCCAAGCCACAATGAAGGCAAAGATTACCTCGGAAGAAGCCACAATTCCGGCGGAGGTGGCACTGAGCAAGCTCAAGGATTTGAACGACATATAGAAGGCCACAAAAGAGCCCATTGTGAGAATCCAGAGCAAGGGTGCCCAGAGCGGTACATACACGGCAGCAAGTGACCCAGTTAAAGAAATGGACTTGCTGAACATGGAGAAGTCCATGTCTTGCCAGCCGCTAAAAATGAGCCAGAACAGCGAAGCGAAAAGCATTGACCAGAATGTCATCGCCACAACATTCATACCTTTAAGGGCACGCTCACCAATCAAGAAGTAGATCGTGTAGGAAGCGGCGGCGATAAGGGCAAAGATCATGCCTAGGCCATCGACGCTCGAATTCCACATCTCTGCAACAACCCCCAGGCCAATGAGCACCAATACGATGGCAACCCAGAGCCTGGCGCGAACCTGTTCTTTGAAAAAGAAGCGTGCGATAACGGCAACGGCAAGTACAGCCAAGTATTCAAAAAGCAGCGCAATGCCCACTGGAATGCGTTCAATAGCCAGTGCATAGAACCACTGCAACATGGCAACACCCAGAATGCCAAGAGCAGCCATGGCTAATAAGCGCTTGAAGCTGATTTTGAAAGCAGATCGCTCGGTGAACAACAACACGATGCCGGCGACCACCATGGTTGCAGTTGCGCGAAAGAAGGTCATCTGGGCTGCGGTGACGCCCTCAGAGAGGACAAGTTTGACCACGCTTCCGTTCGAACCGAACAAGAGCGCGGACAGGAAGCCGATGATGTAACCCATAACAGTTACCAATCTAACGAACTATGGCCCCCGGAAAACCGGAGGCCATAGTTTCTCAAAAGTTAGAACTTAGCGGAGAGCCACGTTCGGGCTTCATCCACGCTGCTTTGTGGCAGTGAGAAGTGGTCATCATTGGGGTAGGTCGAAGATGAGATGTCTCCGCCAAGTGCCTTGATCTCTTCGATGTACCCGAGCTGCCAAGGAAGTGGGCACGGACCGTTTGGATCTTGACCATCAATAAGGACCAGGACTGGAGCAATGGGCTTCACGCGTGCAGCAGATGCCTCGATGAAAGCGGGCAACCAGATAGGGAGCTTCTCTTTCTTCACGTCCAAGATTGCACCCTGGTGCTTCCACGTGCGCACGAGAATGTCGCTCAAGTGGTGAACGGGAGCGGTGTTGTAGTTGTCTTCGAAAATTTGCTTGCCCAGGGGAGTGAACACGTCATCGAGAGAGAGGGTGTCAGGGAAAGCAGCAGTCATTGAGGCAAGCATCATGTACATGTGGCCATCGGGGGGAGTGGGAGTTCCGCCACCGGCAAGTGCTGCCTGAGTTTCTGGAAGCTTCACTGCTACTCCTGGAACGCCGGGAGACATGGCAACTGTTCCGACAAGTTCCAGATCGCCATAGGCGGCAGCGTCGAGTTCAGCTACTGCAGCTGACGTTCCGCCGCCCTGGGACCAGCCAATGCAGCCAAACTTGTTACCAATGCCGAGATCCATCTCGCGAGCAGCATGAACAATGTTCACTGCGTCCAGAGCGTTGGTGCGGTTCACGGTGTACTGGTGAACTCCGGGAGTTCCAAGACCCTGGTAGTCGGTTGCAACAACAACCCATCCTTCATCGATGAACTTCTGAAGTCCGGGGATGCCGTAGTCGATCTGTGTGGTTGATCCAGACTGGAAGTACGTCACGAGTTCACGAGCAGGATCGGGTTGAGTAGATGGACAACCTGCGTCACCGATACCGGTAGTGCCGTGAGCCCACGAGAGAACCTTCCGGTCTTTTCCGGCGACGCTGGGGGTTATAACAAGTCCTGTAGATTCGGTTGCTTTGCCGTGAAGGTCAGCAGATCGATAGCGAATACGGAAAGCCTCTGCACCTGTAATTGAAGTGGAGATTTTCTCGCTACTCATCAGTACTGTGCTCATTGAAATACCTTCGTTTGTGTGACGCTTGATAGGACTAAAGTCTAATGAGCAAGTCACGCCTCCTCCTGTGAGGTGGCTGTGCGATTCCTCAACGAAAGTAACTACTACTTATGTCTCAATCTGCAGCTGCTGTGACCGGAGTTCCTAAGAATGCAGGCCTCGTTTTGGTCGCACTCATCATGGGTGCGTTCGTCTGCAACATCAACCTCTCGGTTGCCAATGTGGCACTGCCCGACATTGGCAAGGCTTTTGACGCCTCCCAGACTCAACTCACACTGGTTGCTGTGGGCTGCACCTTGGGCCTGGCCATGTCTGTTCTCTACTTCGGAGCAATTGGTGACCGTTACGGCCGCAAGTTGATGTTGCTCCTGGGAATGCTCATCACTGTTCCCGCTGCATTCCTCTGTGCCTTTGCACCGAGTGTGGAGATTCTGTCTGCTGGCCGACTGCTGACTGGCCTTGCTGCGGGTATGGCCTATCCAACTACATTGGCCCTGGTCACTGCACTCTGGGCTGAAGGCGCAAAGCGTACAAAGGCAATTGCGCTGTGGTCTTCTGTCAGCGGTGGCTCCGCAGTGCTTGGCCCATTCCTTGCTGGTTTGTTCTTGGAGAAGCTGTGGTGGGGTTCGGTCTTCTTGATTGTTGTGCCTGTTGCCGTGGTTGCATTCCTCCTCATTCTCAAAGCAGTCCCTGCACACGTGGAGGAGTCAACAGGCAAGGTTGATCACCTTGGTGGAGTCCTCTCTGTCTTCATGATTGCTTCCTTGGTACTGGGCATTGGTCTTATTTCATCTCCAGATAAGCTCACCGACGCCCTTGCGCTGCTTGGACTTTCTGTTGTCCTGATTGCTTTGTTCTTCTGGCGTCAGCGCACTGCAGCTAACCCGCTTTATGACCTCACCTATGCCAAGCGCAGACTGTTCTGGGTTCCCGCCGTAGCCGGCATGATCGTGCTGGGTTCACTTGCTGGTGCCATGTTTGTGGGTCAGCAGTTCATGCAGAACGTGATGAACTACTCCACACTCGAGTCAGGAACAGCGATTCTTCCTGCGGCATTCGGCATGATTCTGGTTGCTCCGCAGTCGGCCAAGCTCGTTGTCTCTAAGGGTCTGCGCTTTACGCTGCTGCTTGGTTACTGCTTTATCCTTCCTGCGTTCTTGTTGATGTTCTTCACGTGGCGTGAAGGGGTCTCCTATTTCTTCATTGGCTTGGCATACCTTTTGATGGGTATTGGTGTTGGTTTTGCACTGACTCCAGCCGCTCGCTCGCTGACCAGCTCTGTCCCAGTGTTCAAGGTGGGTATGGCTTCCGGTACATCCGACTTGCAGCGTGACCTCGGTGGTTCAGTGCTTCAGGCTGTGCTGGGTACTGTGCTGACCCTGGGGTATGCCTCAGCATTCGCCAAGCAGGTAACTGCTTCTCCTGACGCATCACTCGTTTCAGCGCAGACGCAGTCTGCCCTCACGCAGTCATACTCCAGCGCTGCAACCTTGGCCGCCCGTTACCCCGACTATCAATCAGCCATCATCTCCGCGGCTCAGGACAGCTTCATCGTGGGTTCTGCCGTGGCATATGCCTCGGGTGCATTGTTCATTTTGGTCGGAGCAGTGCTCGTGTTCTTCGCTTTCCCCAAGCGTCATCGTGCCGATGAACTTTTTGAGGAATACCACAAGGAAGATGCTGCAGTAGCAACAGCTTCTGCGAAGTAAATTCTTATCCTCATGATCTTGAGTCAAGTTCAAAATGTAGTTCAGAACGCTCTGTTCCGTTCTTCTCTGCGCTTTGCCATCACGATCGTGATTGTGGACGTCATTGTCCATTTCGTTTACGGATCAACTCCTGCAGCGCTGCTCGGTTCTTTTGCCGTGGCAATTCATTTGTATTTCCTTGATTTCGATGGAGATGTTCGCGAACGTTTTGCCGGACATGGCATCGCCACCCTGGTTGGTGCCGCAGCGGTGATAATTGGTGTCCTGTGTGCTCAGCCACTGTGGTTGGCCGTTACGGCTGCTTTAGTTGTGTCTTCTCTTTTTGCCTATGCGCGAGTGTTACGTGGATACGTTGCACGCTCTGCTGTCGGTCTGCAGGGAGCGTTCTTCTTGCCACTGATGATTCCGGCAACCATGGCAGATATGCCCTCGCTTCTCGGCGGGTGGCTCATTGGTAGTGGAGTCTCGATCATTGCCGCTTTGGCGTTGTTGCCCCACTACCGAACAGGTGTTGTTCGCCGAGCCTTAGCTGAGTGGTTGAAAGCAGCTGCACACCTTGCTGGCGCTGCAGCTTCACGCCAACCCCTTCAACCTGCTATCGATGAACTATTGCAATGCCGGAATACCTTAATTAGTCAGGTAACCGGTTCCTATACCCGTCCAGGTGCTGTGGGTCGCTCTCAACGCGCTCTTGCCAGCATGGTGGCCGGCGCCAGGTGGAGTATGCCCGTGGCAAACAAGATCTTGCCCTTGCACGCCTCAGATGGCAGCACACTGGCTGCGGAGTCTCAGGCCGCCTACCTCGCTGCCGCAGATCTCGTTCTGGGGGAGAAAGTTGATCAAGAACTTCCTAACGTTCCCCAGCAACGACTTTCGGATTTAGAGTCATTGGCTGATCAACCTGTTGATGTCGTGAAGGCACACTATCCGGTGCGCTTGCTGTCTATCAGCGCAATGGCTCAGCTCTATAGAGCAGCACAATCACGAGGGAAAGATGCGCCCACACCTGATGTGGGCAGCATGCCAGATGAAAATCCTCTTGCCATTCTTCGCGCCAACTTGCGGTGGAATTCGTTGTGGTTACACAACGCATTGCGCACAGGACTGGGAACTGCTGCCAGCGTTCTGATTGTTCGTGTGGTGGGTCTCGAACATGGTGTGTGGGTGATCTTGGCGGCACTGAGTGTGACACAAGTGACGTTTACGGCAACCTCCGGAACTAAAGCCATGTTGAAGATTGTGGGAGGCGCCATTGCAGGCGTCGTTCTCGCAGGTGTGATTATTGTGTTCCACTTGCCTTACGTGGTTTTTCTGATTGCACTTCCCCTTTTTGCTTTCCTAGCGAAGCAGATGCAGAGCAAAGACATGTTCTTTGCACAAATGACCTACACACCCTTTGCCCTCATCAATCTCTCTGTGCTTGAATGGCCGCCGCACAAGGGCATTGAGTTTCTCCGAGTGGAAGACATTCTTCTGGGTGCCTCTGTTGCCGCCGTGTTTACGTTGCTGATCTTCCCGCTGGGGATCAACCGTTTGGTAGCAGGTCTGCAAACTCAGGCCATCTCTACGTCACGCTCATACCTCCAGTCCGCACTCTCGCGACTGCGAGAAGGAAAAGAACTTTCCATCACAAGCCGGAGCGCTTCCATGAATGCCATCCGCGCCTATGAGGATGCATTGGATGCCGCTTTCATGAGTGCCCGTGTGGACTCAGACGCACTTGAAGAACACGAGAATGCTGCAGCATTGGCGAGGGATTACCTCATTGGTGGTGACACCTGCGTCGAACTTCTTGAAATGGGAACGAAGAATCCCAAGCTTCTTCCTGTGGGACAAGAATTGTCCACGTGGTGGCAAGAGTTTCTCTTACAGAAGAAACCTGTTCCCCTCCAACAGGGGTAATCGGCAGGTGAGGTTGTCTACGCTAGAGGCATGACAACTTTCGTAGTAGCTGGTGGCTGTTTCTGGTGTTTAGATGCGGTCTACCGCTCTCTCAACGGCGTTTCCGATGTGATCTCAGGTTATGCAGGTGGCGCCAAACCCAACCCCACCTACGAAGAGGTATGCACAGGAACTACTGGTCACGCCGAAGTAGTCAAGGTTGTCTTCGATGAGGACTTTATCCCCGCTGAAGTGATCTTGGATGTCTTCTTCACTCTGCATGACCCACGCCAGCTCAACCGCCAAGGCAACGACGTTGGTACGCAGTATCGCTCTGCGATGTTCTTTGACGGTGAAGAGCAAAAAGAGCTCTTCCAAGCATCCATTGATCGTGCGAACGAATACTGGGGTGGGGGACTGGTCACCACCCTCGAACCTTTGGGTGAGTTCTTTGACGCAGAGGAATATCACCAGAATTTCTTTGCCCGTAATCCTGGCCAGGGCTATTGCCTTGCTGTTGCCGTGCCCAAGGTCAACAAGGTTCGCGCTTCATTTGCTAGCTACATCAAGGACTAACTTTTCCTAGTCCTCCACAGGGCAGGTAGTTGAGTTCTTCGCCTCAATTAGGGGTTTACTTCTGCTGCACTGAAGTGATGTGACGCATGCTTCGTTCACGTATTCACGAACGAAAGGACGTCATCATGACGGACAACATCACACTCACGGGCTTGGTTGCGACAACTCCACGCCATTTGACCACCAGTGAAGGCCTTGCCATCACAAGCTTCCGCTTAGCTTCCAGCCAGCGTCGCTTTGATCGAGCCAGCAACCGCTGGGTCGATGGCGACACCAATTGGTACACCGTCTCCAGTTTCCGCACCCTTGCAGAGAATGCTGCGACCTCGGTTTCTAAAGGTGACCGGGTAATTGTCACCGGCAAACTGCGCATTCGTGACTGGGAAAACACCGACCGCTCCGGCACCACCGTCGAGATCGAAGCCGAAGCTCTCGGTCACGATCTCAGTTGGGGCATTTCTTCCTACACGCGAAACTCCTCTTCAACTGAAGTGACTTCGGTTGCAGAAGATGATTGGGGCGGGCTTCCAGACAAAGATGGCGATGATGAGGATTTACCGCTTGCTGCCAAAGGGCGCAAAAAGGTTGCTGCATAGCCTGAGTGCTTCACGTAAAGCACAAACACAGAACGCCCCCTTTAGACTTGGGGGCGTTCTGTCATGTTGAAGGAAGGAGAGTCATGAACACTCGAGTTATCGCCATGGGTGTGGCTCTCGTTGGCATTCTTGGGCTCACTGGTTGTGCGGCACAGGCGCCAACGCCAGAGGCTTCTTCAACCTCCTCAGAATCTGAAGTGGCAACGCCCAAGCCCACCAAGGATCCTGTTTTCTTGCCCTCGGGAAGTGCAAAAGACAATCTCTACTTCTTTTCTTGGGTCATTGAGAAGTCTTTGGCAGCAGATCCTGCAGCTGATTCCTTTGCAGTTGCGCAGGCTGTGGGAGCTGCAGGCTTTGATCCTGCCACTGTTCAATTCACGTTCTCTCGCACTGCTGCGGGTTTAGCCGCCGATACTTCTGAAGTTGCGGTTCAACTCGGTGGCCAATGCCTCATTGGCCAGTTCGGCCCCGTTGCCCCGAAAGTTATTGCTCGAGTGCTTCCTGTTTTGGCTTCAGGTGGATGTCTCCTTGGAACGGAAGTTCAGAGCTTGGGCTAACGCCTAGAATTGAGCCATGGCTGAGTTCATTTATTCCATGGTTCGTGCCCGCAAGGCAGTGGGCGACAAGCTCATTCTCGATGACGTCACAATGTCGTTCTTCCCTGGCGCCAAGATTGGTGTCGTTGGCCCCAATGGTGCTGGTAAGTCGACCATTTTGAAGATCATGGCTGGTCTTGACACCCCTTCGAACGGCGAAGCAAAGCTGAGTGCTGGCTACACCGTAGGCATTCTCATGCAGGAGCCTGTCTTGGATGAAACCAAGACCGTTCTGCAGAATGTGCAAGATGGTGTCGGCGAAATCATGGGCAAGATCAACCGCTTCAACGAGATTTCTGCCGCCATGGCTGAACCTGATGCCGACTTCGACACTCTTCTTGCTGAGATGGGAACTCTCCAGGAAGACATCGATGCTGCAAACGGTTGGGACCTCGACTCTCAGCTCGCACAGGCCATGGACGCACTTCGTTGCCCACCCGGAGACTGGCCAGTCGACAAGCTCTCTGGTGGAGAGAAGCGCCGTGTTGCGCTGTGCAAGCTCTTGCTGCAGAAGCCAGACCTTCTTCTCCTCGACGAGCCCACTAACCACCTCGATGCTGAGTCTGTGCTCTGGCTCGAGCAGCACCTGTCAAAGTACCCCGGCGCTGTCCTTGCCGTCACACACGACCGTTACTTCCTCGACCACGTTGCTGAGTGGATTGCGGAAGTAGACCGCGGTCACCTCTACCCCTACGAAGGTAACTACTCCACCTATCTCGAGAAGAAGCGTGAGCGTCTTGAGGTTCAGGGCAAGAAAGACGCGAAGCTTGCTCGTCGTCTTTCGGAAGAACTCGACTGGGTTCGCTCCAACGCTAAGGGTCGCCAGGCAAAGTCCAAGGCACGTCTAGCCCGCTATGAAGAGATGGCTGCGGAGGCTGAAAAGACCCGCAAACTCGACTTCGAAGAAATCGTTATTCCTGCGGGCCCACGCTTGGGTTCCATGGTTCTCGAGGTCAAGAACCTCAAGAAGGGCTTCGGCGATCGAACCCTGATTGATGGCCTGTCCTTCTCGCTTCCTCGTAACGGCATTGTTGGCATTATCGGCCCTAACGGTGCCGGTAAGTCGACCCTGTTTAAGACCATTGTGGGTCTCGAAGAGGCAGATGGTGGTGAAGTCAAGATTGGTGAAACAGTCAAGATTTCCTACGTCGACCAGAGCCGTGGCGGCATCGACCCCAACCTCAACCTCTGGGAAGTTGTTTCTGATGGTCTGGACTTTATCCAGGTTGGAAACGTCGAAATCCCCAGCCGTGCATATGTCTCCACCTTCGGATTCAAGGGTCCAGACCAGCAGAAGAAGGCAGGTGTGCTCTCCGGTGGTGAGCGTAACCGCTTGAACTTGGCGCTGACCCTCAAGCAGGGTGGAAACCTTCTCCTGCTCGATGAGCCCACAAACGACTTGGACGTGGAAACGCTCGGAAGCCTGGAGAACGCTCTTCTCGAGTTCCCGGGTTGTGCTGTGGTCATCACACACGACCGGTGGTTCCTCGACCGCATCGCGACCCACATTCTTGCTTACGAAGGTACAGACGAGAACCCCAGCTACTGGCACTGGTTCGAGGGAAACTTCGAATCCTACGAAGAAAACAAGATCGAGCGCCTTGGTGCTGATGCGGCAAAGCCACACAGCAGCACCTACCGCAAGCTCACTCGCGACTAGGACATGACAATGCGTTTACACATTCCCACCAGTATCCGTTGGTCTGACCTGGATGCCTACGGGCATGTGAACAACGCAGCCATGTTTGGTCTGCTCGAGGAAGCACGTATTCATGCTTTTTGGGCAGGGGACTCCGGTCACGGTGACGATCACTTGGCTACCCGCATTCTGGAAGGTGGGCCTACGGCTGACACCTTCACGCTGATTGCGCACCAAGAAATCGAGTACTTGGCTCCGATTCCTTACATGCGTGAGCCACTCGACCTGCAGATGTGGTTGGGTCACGTCGGCGGTGCCAGCTTGGACGTCTGCTACGAGATTTACTCGCCCACACAAACAGCAACAGCAGAAAACCCTCAGCAGCTCTTTGCTAAGGCAACGACCACCATTGTTCTCGTGGATGCGAAGACCACAAGGCCTCGTCGCCTCACAGATATCGAGCGCGAAGCTATTGCGCCTTACACCGGAGACAACATTGTCTTCAAGCGTCGTTCCTAGCTGCGATTAGTTAGAACTACGCGGTATAAATCACGCCGTCCCGAACCTCAATAGGGATTTCGGGAAGTGGTGTTGGAGCAGGACCACTGAGAACCTTGCCGTTGGTGGGGTCAAAGAACGACGCGTGGCAATCGCACACGATTTCTTTGTCGCGGCATCCCACTAAACAGCCTTGGTGTGTGCAGACAGCACTAAATGCTTTGAATTCACCTTCAGTCACTTGGGTGACAACCACGGGGACATCATCAACAGTGAAATTGAGTCCGCCACCGACGGGAACGGCGCTGGCTTTGCCAACCTCAACACCAGTCTGTGTGGCAGTTGTTGGTGCTGCCGTTTCTTCTGCTGAACAACCGGCCAAGCCAATTGCAATTCCAGCTGCTCCTACAGCGCCCAGCCCCAGCACCTCACGGCGGGAAAGTTTGGGAGTGAGATTACGTGCAGCCATTACTTGTCCAATCCGGGAACGCGAACCATGCCCTCTTGGGCAACGGAAGCAAGAAGTATTCCCTCACGAGAATAGATACGTCCAAAGGATAAACCTCGTCCGCCCTGGGCGCTAGGAGATTCCTGAACGTAGAGCATCCAGTCATCCACGCGGCCTTGGCGGTGGAACCACATTGCGTGGTCCAAGCTCGCAGTTTTGCGACCGGGTTGAACCCACGGAATACCGTGACGGCGGAAGATAGGTTCCAGGATTGTGTAGTCGCTGGCATAAGCCAGCGCAGCACGATGCAACATGGGGTCATCGGGTAAAGGGGAGAGCGCTTTCATCCAGACAGCCTGGTGGGCAACGTGAGGTCCTTCGACGCTCATATAGATCGGTGACTCCACGTGACGCAGGTCAAAGGGGCGCTGATTAGCCCAATATTGCGCAACAGGGTGATCGATGGGACCCAGAAGTTCACCGGCAGTGGGAAGAGATTCAGGGTCGGGAATATTGGCCGGCATTTCTATCTGGTGATCGAGGCCTGGATCCTCTGTTTGGAAAGACGCAATCATCGAAAAGATCGGCGCACCGTCTTGGTAAGCCTGTGTTCGGCGAGTGGAAAAGGAGCGCCCATCGTGAATCCGGTCCACAGAAAAATCAATCGGCTTTGAAATATCTCCCGCACGCAAAAAGTATCCGTGCAGGGAGTGCACAGGGCGGTCATCATTGAGTGTTTTGGAAGCAGCAATCAGCGACTGCGCAAGAACCTGTCCTCCATACACTCGACCATGTGGCATGAACTGGCTGGGGGCAGAGAAGCGGTCCTCACCGTTGACGGAAGGCTCTTCGGTCAGGTGCAGAGTCTCGAGTAAAGCCTCGATGTTTTCGTGCATGTGTTCTGGCTGCATAAGTCCCTCGTGCGTGGAGATGTGTTTCATTCGCTAGTTTAGGTTGCGAGATGACGAATACGGTGACCCTCGCGAGCGAGCACGACTCTGCCGACTTCCAGACCTTCCTTGAGCGTGCGGAACGCCTCGGTGCTGAGCATGTCTGGCTGGTCGGTGCAGGTACTGCTCTCGCCGCATACGTGGCAGTTCTCACCCCGCAAGGTTTACTCGATGTTGCTCCAACCGTTCTTGGTTTGCGCGTCTTCGAGCGCGTGGAAACAGGGAACCTGGACATGGTGGTCCAGGTTCGCGCCATACTCGATCGTTTGGCTCACGACAAGATCTCGATACCCCTTCCTGTTGGTCAAGCGGGCATTGCGTGGACTGGGGTAGCTCCACCTCGTTCTGAGTGGTTACCTGTAGGAACCATGCTCGAGATTGAGCTCCAGCTCACGGCCAAAGCGGGTATCGAAGAAGTGGCCAAAGCCAACGGCCTCGGCACCAACATTGTGACGGCTGTGCGTGAAGAAGTGTGGCGCAGGCCACTCAACGTTCAGAACGCAGAAACTCCGAAGACTGTTCCTGCAGGCATCGCCTTTGCTGGTTTCGGTCTGGGATTCTTCGGAACAGGAATTGCCCAGGTGACTTCGTCAGGAGCATGGACCCGCGTTGCGACCGAGCGCGGTCACATTTTGACTAAATAGCTGGCGAACTAACTAGTCCTCGAACGTATTCGTCATGGCGTAGGCAGCACGCTCGAGGTATTCGAGCAGAGTTTCACGCTGCAGTGGCGGAAGCTTGAGAGTGTCCACGGCATGCTCCATGTGGCCCAACCAGCGATCCCTGGCATCTGGGTTGATCTTGTAGGGCATGTGGCGCATACGCAGCCGAGGGTGTCCACGTGTATCGCTGTATGTGCTGGGTCCGCCCCAGTACTGCTCGAGGAACAACTTGAGACGATCTTCTGCTGGCCCTAAGTCATCCTCGGGATACATGGCTTTGAGCACAGGATCCTTGGCTACGCCCTTATAAAACTCATGAGCAAGCTTGGCAAAGACGGGCTCGCCACCCACTTCATCGTAGAAAGAGAGAAGTTCTTCGCTCATGCTTTCTTGGCCGCGCTTGGCTTCTTGATCTTGGCCGCAAAACGCTTGGGATCGCCATAAGACTTGTTTCCTACGCGCACGATCTCGCCGTTGCGCACAAACCAGATGGTGCCATCGTCACCGCGCAACGTGGTGATGCGCAGGCCGACTGACTCCACAGTCCCGGAAGCGAGACCTAAGTCAACGACGTCTCCGACACCGAGCTGGTCTTCAAAAACCATGAACATGCCGTTGAGCACATCCTTGATGATGTTCTGAGCGCCAAAACCCAGTGCAGCCGTTCCAATACCTGCGGTTGCCACAATGGCTGTCACGGAGACCCCCATCACTTGCAAGATTTGGATCGACGCAATACAGACAATGCTCCAGGTGATGAAGTTATGGAACACCGTTCCCATGGTCTTGGTGCGTTGCACCTGACGGCTGGCGGTGACTGCGGCCGGAACTCCAACGGGGCCGGTGTGGTCAGAGGTGCCACCGTTCTTTTTGCGAGCTTCTGAAACGAGTCGACGAATGACACGATCGCTGACAGCTAGCAAAATCGCGCGAAGGATGAGCGAAACAATGACTATCAACGCAATGTTGAAAGGAACTGTGGCGGCGTTGTAGACCGCAACAATCCATGACCAGAAAGTATCCATAGTTCTATCCTTGCTTGTCGCGTGCCTGAGCGGCGAGGGTGCGCTCGGTGCCAGCCAAGTTTTCCACGATGAGTCGACGCAGGGGAGCTGGCGGGTTGTTTGTTGCAAGGTAATCGCGCGTTGCCTGTGCAAGTGCTTCGTTAGCCAGGGGCGCTGGGTAGTAGCTCTCCACGAGCTCTTCCGCGATGGCGTAACTACGGTTAGCCCAGATCTTCTCGATGGAGTTAAAGTACTGCTTCACGAAGGGCTCCAGAACAGCGAGGTCCTGTGCCTTGTTAAAGCCAAGACCTGTTGCGCGCACAATCAAGTTGGGCTTGTCCGCTTCAACCCAGACCGAGTTCCACGCAGCCTGCTTCTGAACCAGCGAAGGCAGTGCTGCCTTCGCATGAGCTGCAGACTGAGCGCCGGTGGCGGTGTTGTCTTCAGCGAGATAAGCATCGATGTCTGCCTCGGTGGCGTGGCCACCGGCAGCAAGGGAGATCAGTAGTTCCCAACCGAGGTCAGTGTCGATGTCCAAGTCACCGAGTGAAATTTTGCCATCACGCAGTTCCTTGACGTGGGTGAGGTGCTCATCTGTTGATGCCAAGGCTGCAAAGCTCCGAAGGAACTGGAATTGGAGATCGCTACCAGCTTGCGCTTCGTTAGCCATGCTCCAGAGGGCATCTGCTACGCGAACAGTTTGTGCTTCGCGGGTTGCGGGGTCCACGTAGCTGGAAGCAACGAGGAGGAGTTGTCCCAGAACAGTGCGCACCACGGTGGACTCTGTCTCCGTAGCAATGTTGCCGAGAACCAAATCAATGAAGTCACGGCCTGCGGTTTCTGCATCGCGAGTGGAATCCCACACCGAACCCCAGACGAGGGAGCGGGCAAGTGGGTCTTCAATGTCCTTGAGGTTGGCAATGGCCACGCGAAGTGATGACTCATCGAGACGAATCTTGGCGTAAGCAAGATCGTCATCGTTGATGAGAATCAAGTCAGGTCGCTTCAAGCCAATGAGGTCTGAAACCTCTGTGCTCACACCGTCCACATCGAGCTCAACACGGTGGTCGCGCACGAGCTTGCCTTGAGTGAGGTTATAGAAACCAATCGCCATGCGGTGAGGGCGAATGGTGGGCCAGTCTGCGGGAGCAGTCTGTTCGATGGTGAATGTGGTGATGGTGCCAACAGCATCTGTAGTCAGGGCTGGGCGCAGAGTGTTCACGCCTGCGGTTTCTAGCCAGAGCTTGGACCAGGTGGTGAGGTCGCGACCAGAGGTCGCTTCCAGCTCAACCAGGAGGTCCTTGAGCTCAGTATTGCCGTAGGCGTGCTTCTTGAAGTACTGACCCACACCGGCAAGGAACTGTTCCTGGCCAACCCAGGCACCAAGCTGCTTGAGTACAGAGCCACCCTTGGCATAGGTAATACCGTCAAAGTTCACACGCACAGCATCGAGGTCAGGAATGTCCGCCACAATCGGGTGAGTGGAAGGAAGTTGGTCCTGACGATATGCCCAGCTCTTCTCCATCACAGCGAAGGTGGTCCATGCTTCGTGCCATTCAGTTGCTTCTGCTGTGGCCAGAGTTGATGCGTATTCAGCAAAGCTTTCGTTCAGCCACAGGTCATTCCACCAGCGCATGGTGACGAGGTCGCCAAACCACATGTGAGCTAGCTCATGCAGGATGGTGACGACGCGACGCTCGCGGATGGCGTCGGTGACCTTGGAGCGGAATACGTAGGCTTCCGTGAAAGTCACACAACCCGCGTTCTCCATCGCTCCTGCGTTGAACTCGGGAACAAAGAGCTGGTCATACTTGTCGAAGGGATAGGCGTAGTCGAACTTAGATTCGAAGTACGCAAAGCCTTGACGGGTCTTCTCGAACACGTAGTCAGCATCCATGTATTCCGACAGTGACTTACGGCAGAACACACCGAGTGGAATAACACGACCATCAGTGCTCGTGAGTTCACTGCGCACGACGTCATAAGGGCCTGCAACGAGTGCAGTGATGTAGCTAGAAATGCGAGGAGTTGGTTCAAAATTCCAGGTGGCTGAACCGTTGTCGTGCTTAACCGGTGCGGGGGTGGGCTGGTTGCTGGTGACTTCCCACTTTTCGGGAGCGGTCACGGTGAACTGGAAAGTTGCCTTGAGATCAGGCTGCTCAAAGACGGCAAACATGCGGCGCGAGTCAGGAACTTCGAACTGGGTGTAGAGATACACCTCACCGTCAACGGGGTCGACAAAGCGGTGCAGACCCTCGCCGGTGTTGGTGTATTTCGCTTCAGCGACCACGGTCAAGGTGTTGTGTGCTTGCAGGTTATCGAGCTGAATGCGGGTGCCATCTGACACCAGTGCAGGATCCAACTCAACACCGTTGAGGTTCACGCTGTGCACGCTCGACGTAATTGCATCGATGAAGGTCGAATAGCCCGGGGTTGCTGAGAACGTCACGGTTGTAGTGGCACCGAAAACTTCTGCGCCACGCAGCAGATCAAGATCAACGGCGTAGCTGTCAACAGCAATGTTCTCTGCGCGTTCAATGGCTTCGAGGCGGGTGAGGTTCTCTCCGGACACGTATTTTCCTTCCAGCGGTGTACTAAAGAGCCTAACCCGGCCTCACCGCCCCTAAAATCGAGGAATGCGCATTCACATCGCCACAGACCACGCTGGACTCGAATTCAGCCAGTTCCTGCAGAACCACCTCACCGAGGCTGGTCACGAAGTTATTGACCACGGACCACAGGAATATGACGCCCTTGATGACTACCCTGCCTTCTGCATCAACGCAGCAGCAGCGGTCGCTGCCGACCAGTCTGCTGGCGTTGACGCCCTCGGCATCGTCTTTGGTGGTTCCGGTAATGGCGAGCAAATTGCTGCAAACAAGGTCACTGGCATTCGTGCGGCATTGGTGTGGAGCCAAGCAACTGCGCAGCTGGCCCGTGAACACAACAACGCCAATGTCATTTCCATCGGTGCTCGTCAGCACACTCTCGAAGAAGCAGTGGGCTTTATCGACACCTTCATCGCGGAGCCATTCCCCGGAGATGAGCGTCACGTTCGCCGCATTGCTCAGCTTGCTGAATATGAGACCACCGGCGATATTGCTGGCAAGGGTGTCGACAAGTACTAGTCAACTCTCTTACTCATGCCTGAGGGTCACTCCGTTCACCGCATTGCGCGGCAATTTGAACGCAACTTCGTAGGACACCGCATCGCGGTCTCTTCCCCGCAGGGGCGCTTTGCCGACGGTGCGGCTGTGCTCAATGGAACAGAACTCATCGAAGTGTGGGCCGTGGGCAAGCAGATGTTCATGGGTTTCGCCGGTGATCACTGGCTTCGCATTCACCTCGGAATCTATGGTGCGTGGGATTTCTCAGGCGATATCCAAGCCGATGCCACGATTGCCTCGGCTAATGGCCGGATGGGTCAAACCAATCAGCGTGGAACTGTCTTTGATGTTGACGGCGAGAATTCACTGACCTCTATTGGTGCACCACGCAAGACGCGGGTGCGGATGGCAGAAGCCGAGAAAGAATCCGCTCTAGATACTGCACATGTTTTTCCACCTGAGCCCATTGGTCAAGTCCGCGTTCGCCTGCTGACCGAAACGGTCTGTGCAGATCTTCGCGGCCCCACAGCCTGTGAAGTTCTGACACAAGAACAAGTCGATGCTGTGTTGGACCGGCTAGGTCCAGATCCTCAGCGGGACCCCAGCGATGCGGCGGGTCAGAGATTTGTTGACGTCATTCGCAAGAAGAACACCGCAATTGGTCTGTTGTTGATGGACCAATCTGTGGTGGCAGGTATTGGCAATGTGTATCGGGCAGAAATGCTTTTTCGGGCAGGCATTGATCCGTATCGCCCCGGCAAACTCGTGACCGAAGACGAAGCCTGGGCGCTATGGCGGGACTGGGTCTACCTGCTAGAGATTGGTGTTCAAACTGGTCAGATGATGACCATCGATGGTCTTGAAGGTGATGCCTGGCGCAAGGCCATGGCAAACCGTGCAGACCGCCACTGGGTTTACAAGCGTGAAGGTATGCCCTGCCTCATCTGCAGCACGAATATTCGTCTCGATGAGATGGCAAACCGCAAGCTTTATTGGTGTCCTTCGTGCCAAACTTGAGCCATGCAGCTCACCCTCACTAATGCTCGAATCCCTGGTGAACGCGGCCTCATCGGCAGCTTGATCAATGTGGTCATCACTGATGGCGTCATCAGTGATATTCAATTCGTGGGCGCTACCGGGGCTATCAGCCTCGACTTTGACCCGGCAGGCGAAACCATTGATCTCGGCGGTCGTTTCCTGATTCCAGGAATGTGGGATACCCACACCCACTTCACTTCGTGGTCCATGCTGTTGCAGCGGTTGAACCTTGAAGGCGTTGCATCGGCACGCGAGGTTGGCGAGCGAGTCAAAGCTCGTCATGGAACCCACCCTGGAACCATGGTTGGTTTTGGTTGGCGCGGAAGTCTGTGGGAAGAAGATCCTCACTTCAGCGTTCTGGATGCAGCCTGCCCTGACGAAGAGGTGTATCTCTTTAGCGGCGATGGTCACAGCGTGTGGCTGAACTCGAAGGCTTTAGAGGTTCGTGGTCACGCAGGACACCCAACGGGTTTGCTCGTGGAAGACGACTGCTTTGCCATCTGGGGATCTCTTGGAGACCTCAGTCCTGAAGAACTCGATAAAGCAGTACTTGAAGCATCCAAAGTTGCTGCTGCACGAGGAGTTGTGGGCATTGTTGACTTCGAGATGGGGTGGATTCTGCCCGACTGGCGTCGACGTATCGGAAACGGCAATGACTACCTCCAGGTTGAGTTCAGTGTCTACACCGAGAACCTCGATCGTGCGATAGAGACGGGCCTGCGCACCGGGGACACTATTGCCTCCACCGAAGGATTGCTGCGGATGGGCAATTACAAGCTCATCTCCGATGGCTCACTCAACACTCGTACTGCGTTCTGTCACGATCCATATCCAGGGCTCACCGGAAAGCATGCACGAGGCATGCTCAACACGTCCTATGACGACCTTGTCACCCTCATGACCAAGGCCAGCTCTGCTGGCATCAACTGCTCAATTCACGCCATCGGCGATGACGCGAACACCTTCGCCCTCAACGCTTTCGAAGAAGTGGGTTGTGAAGGAACAATTGAACATGCCCAACTTCTGGCATGGGAAGACATTCAGCGCTTCGCTGAGTTGGGCGTGACCGCCTCTGTGCAACCCGAGCACGCCATGGATGACCGGGACGTGGCAGATGTGCTCTGGGCTGGCCGCACCGATCGCTGTTTCCCTTTCGCATCCATGCTCAAGGCTGGTGTGAAACTGTCCATGGGATCTGATGCTCCTGTTGCTCCGCTTGATCCGTGGTTCGCAATCGCATCTGCAGTGGAGCGCACCAGAGACACTCGTGAGCCTTGGCATCCAGAGCAGCGCATCGAGCCCCAAGCCGCAATTGATGCCTCTGTCCGCACTCGCATTGCTGTGGGGCAGCGCGCAGACCTGTGCGTTGTCGATATTGATCCGCTCTATGCCTCCGTTGAGGAACTGCGCACCATGCCGGTTTCTGCCACCTTGCTCGGTGGTCGCTTTACGCACAACGCGCTGTAGTTTTTTTCTGATCTCAATGTCCACTTCACAGCGCACTCGAGGATACGGCTGGTTCCTGTATCCAGGTTTGTCAGTGCTTGTGGTGTTCTTTTTCGGAATGTTTTCCTGGAACGTGGGCATTAGTTTGCTCAAGTGGCCAGGTTATGGGCCAGCAAAATGGGTTGGGTTTGATAACTTCCGCATCATCTTTGAGAACAAGGATTTCTGGGAATCGTGGTCTCATGCGGCTTGGTATGTGGTGCCCTTTTCCTTGCTGCCCACAATCATCGGATTAGTTCTCGCCGTTGCCAGCTATGACGCATTTATCGGCAGATTCGGACCCGCACTCGTTTCTGTGGCGCGCACGGGCTTCTTCCTGCCTCAGATTGTTCCCATAGCTGTTTCAGGAATGATCTGGATGTGGATGCTCAATGGTTCCGGGGGAGCACTCAATTCCCTCCTGGAAGCCGTGGGTCTTGGTTCTCTCCAACAAGAATGGTTGCGCGAACCCGACACAGCATTGATTGCTGTCTCTGTCTTTATGCTGTGGCTGCAAACAGGTTTCGCCTATGTTGTCTTTCTTTCGGGGCTTTCCCGGCTTGATCCTTCCATCTTGGAAGCGTCACAACTTGATGGGGCGAATTGGGCTCAACGTCTGAGGTGGATTACAGGTCCTTCACTCCGTCCTGAAACCTTTGTTGTGTTGTTGTTCTTGACAATCGGTGCGCTCAAAGTCTTTGCCCCCGTGTTCTATCTCACCGGCGGTGGTCCTTATGGCAGCACGACGTCTCCTGCCACGTTCGCCATCGATAGCTTCTTTGGCGGGGCATCGGTGGGTATTGGTTCTGCTTTGGTCACCACCTTGGCGCTGATCATTGGTGCCGTGTTGGGCATTACCTTCCTCATAGTGAAACTGCGAGCTCGGGCGGTGAGCTCTGATGAGTAAAACTTCCTATAGCTGGTCTCGGAGCGTGGTAGCGCGACTGGTCATTGTCATTGCGGTCATCTGGTTACTTCCAGTCATCATGGTCGTTCTGGCATCGCTCAAGAGCAGTCAAGACTTCTCCACCAGTGGATTCCTTGACTTGCCAACCGAGATTGCGTGGAAGAACTTTGAAATGTTCTTTGGCGGGATCAACATCGGTCAGAAGATTCTCAACTCCTTCACCATCAGTCTGGGAGCTGTGTTCATCAGCCTGGTTGTGGCGTTCCCTGTGGCCTATGCGGTGAGTGTGGGAAAGCACCGTCTTCGCCCCGTGGTGATCACGTTGAGCGTGCTGATTTTCCTTCTTCCTGTTGAGTCAGTCGCATTCCCCATTTACTTGTTGTCCAAGATCACTGGCCAATACGGCAGCATCGGGTTCTTGATTATGCCGCTGGGCATTATTGGTAGTGCCTTCGCTGTTTTCCTGCTGGCTAACGTGATGAATCACATTCCCAGTTCCTTAGCTGAAGCAGCTGAAATTGACGGGGCAAACAAGTGGCAAGTGATGTGGAAGGTTGTTCTTCCCCTCATGACCCCCACTGTTTTGACTGTTGCTTTGCTGTTGTTTGTGAACAACTGGAATGAGTATTTACTCACCTTGCTGTTGTTGCCGGACTCAGAGAGTCAGACTGTTCCACTAGCCATCTCGATGGTCAACTACGGCCAGTTCGGTGGAGCTCCTGGTGAACTCATCGCGGCAGCAAGTGTTCTCGCTGCGCTGCCCTCCCTGCTCGTGTTCTTGTTCTTCCAGCGCACCTTGGTGCGGGGCATTACCGCAGGGACGCAGTAGTTCACTTCGCATGAACGGTCGCGAGCTCATCCCAGCGGGTGGTGGCGCGCAGTGAGAGCATCTCTCGCTTCATCTCCCAGTGACGTGGGGATTTGAAGCCGGCGGCGCCTAAGCCAATGCTGAAGGCGCCGTGCTTCTCCATCACGGTATCCAGCACTTCACCGAGCTGTCTGCTCTCATGAACGGGAGTGAACAGGTCGAGATATTGGTGGGAGGTCTTGGGGCTGACGTCATGCAACATGATTCCTGCCCGCACATACTTCCTGCCATCCTCAACGCATTCCAAGAGAACAGAGCTCGCTGCTTTGAGAATCTCCACCGGATCATTGGTGGGAACCGAGAACACGGCGTTTCTGTAGGGGGAGTGGAAGGGTTCATTGGCAAAGCGGGACGTGCCGGCAAAGCAGGTCAATGCTCCGGCCACAGAACCCTGCTTACGCAGGCGTTTGCTCACTCGTTGGGCATAGACCGCCAGGACCTCTTCCATCTGCTTACGCGTGGTCACAGGCGTGGCAAAGCTGCGGGAATACATCACTTGGTTCTTCACTAAACGCTCACCTTCGAGCTTGATGCAGTCAATACCGCGCAGTTCATAGAGCGAGCGCTGCACCACCACCCCAAACTTCTTTTTGATGCGGACCGGGTCCGCATCCCTGAGGTCTTTGATGGTGTGGATGCCCATGCTGTTCAGGCGCTTACTCAGACGCCTGGCAATGCCCCAGATGTTGTCCACTGGCAGGGCTTCCATAATCCGGTCAATGTGTTCGGGGGAGAAGGTGTCGAGATTGCACACGCCATTGAGTCCAGCGGATTTCTTAGCACCGCTGTTAGCCAGCTTGGCCTGCGTCTTGGAGCGGCCAATGCCCACGCAGACGGGTAAGCCCAGCTTGTTCTGAATAGCGGCTTTGATCTCATGACCCAAGGCAACGAGCTCCTCAGGCGTTCCCTTGACCTCGAGGAATGCTTCGTCGACGCTATAGACCTCCACGTGAGCCGAGAACTCATGCAGGATGCTCATCACGCGGGAAGACAGGTCGCCATAGAGCTCGTAGTTGGACGACTTGGCAACCAGTCCTACGGATGGTGCCCAGGCAGAGATCTTGAACCAGGGGATGCCCATCTTCACGCCGAGTGCTTTGGCCTCTTTGCTCAGTGCCACCACACAGCCGTCGTTGTTGGAGAGCACCACCACAGGCTTGCCTTCCAGGCTGGGGTCAAAGACGCGCTCGCAGGAGGCGAAGAAACTGTTGACGTCAACTAGGGCAATGCGGCGCTGAGATTCAGGCAGAGACGCTGAATCAAACATGGTGGAGGCACCTGGTGACAACACCCCAAATGGTGAGTTCACTCAAGGTGTCCACGGCAATATCGGGAAAGCGAGGATTCTCTGCTTTCAAAAGAACGCGTTCCGAACGAATGTATAAACGCTTGAGGGTCAGCTCACCGTCGAGCACTGCCACCACGACGTCACCGTCGCGAGGTGTCAGGGCTCGATCCACGATGACTTCATCGCCGTCGCTGATGCCAGCATTTTTCATACTGTCGCCGGCAACTCGCACGATGAACGTGGAGTTCACGTCTTTGATCAAGTGAGTGTTGAGGTCTACTCGGCCATCAAAATAATCTTGCGCGGGGGAGGGAAAACCTGCCTGAACCGCAGTGGAGGCAGCCAGAATTGCCGGGAGCGACTCTCCCGAGAGTGGTCGAACCACTAATTCTGTTCTTGGCTGAGCCATGCGGATCCCCTCCTGTTGTTCGAATATATCTTCGAATAGTTGAGCATAGCCCACGGACACTGGGTGTTGTCTAGTCGAGATATTCATCTGAGAGGAAATAAGAAAACCCCCGGAAATCCGGGGGTTTTTCTGTATTTGGAGGGGATGACGGGAATCGAACCCGCGTGATCAGTTTGGAAGACTGAGGCTCTACCATTGAGCTACATCCCCGTG
>ERZ1034361.71-NODE-71-length-71634-cov-9.713305_pt1 | contig 71634 bp, 64 predicted proteins | sample MGYA00520617_ERZ1034361 | MGnify/ENA primary metagenome ERZ1034361 (study PRJEB33736, sample SAMEA104284507) | Azolla filiculoides | biome: Urban; feature: Water surface; material: Ditch water | place: Netherlands | collected 2015-10-28 | depth 0-0.1 m ... | reverse complement strand
CCGATTCGTTTTCCAGAAGAATGGAAATAATGTGTCTCATCGTGCGCTCCTTACAGGTGATCTTCGGCCAGAACCATGTCGGACAGGCCCTTGCCAGCCGACACCATCGGGAAGACGTTAGCCGTCGGGTCGATGATGAAGTCCATGAACACCAGATCATTCTTGTGTTTGTCGGAGAAGGCGAGTTCCAGCGCCGGACCGACATCTTCCGGGCGTTCGATACGCATACCCACATGGCCATAAGCTTCTGCCAGCTTCATGAAGTCAGGCAGCGACGACATGTACGAATGCGAGTAACGATTCTCGTAGAACATTTCCTGCCACTGACGCACCATGCCCAGATAGCCATTGTTCAGGTTGATGATCTTGACCGGTACGTTGTACTGCTTACAGGTCGAGAGTTCCTGAATACACATCTGGATCGAAGCTTCGCCGGTTACACAGGCAACCGTAGCACCCGGATTTGCGTAGCGCACACCCATGGCGTAGGGCAAGCCCACACCCATGGTGCCCAAGCCGCCGGAGTTAATCCAGCGACGTGGCTTATCAAACTTGTAGTACTGCGCAGCAAACATCTGATGCTGACCCACATCCGAGGTCACAAAGGCATCGCCCTTGGTCACTTCCCAGAGCTTCTCAACCACGGCCTGTGGCATGATCTTCTCGGGATTTTTACGGTAATTCAGACTGTTCCGACCACGCCAATCGGCAATGGTTTCCCACCACTGAGCGACAGCCGCATCCGGTTTGGAGCCAATGGCTTCCAGCTGTTTCATCAGCTCTTCCAGCACATCCGGTACGTTGCCGACGATGGGCACATCCACCTTCACGCGCTTCGAAATCGACGATGGATCGATATCAATGTGAATGATTTTGCGTGGGTGCGTTGCGAAGTCTTCTGGGTTGCCAATCACACGGTCATCGAAACGGGCACCGATCGCCAGCAGCACATCACAGTGTTGCATGGCCATATTGGCTTCGTAAGTACCGTGCATACCCGGCATGCCCATGAACTGCTTATCGGTTGCAGGATAAGCGCCAAGTCCCATCAGCGTATTGGTGATTGGGAAACCGAGGTAACGGGCCAGCTTGGTCAGTGGGTCAGCTGCGTCAGACAGAATGACACCACCACCGCTGTAAATCATCGGGCGCTTGGCTTCCAGCAGCAGATGCGCTGCCTTCTTGATCTGTCCCTGATGACCCTTAACTACCGGGTTGTAGGAACGGATATTGACCGTATCCGGATAAGTAAATTCGGTGCGGTGTGCCGTCACGTCCTTCGGAATATCAATCAGCACCGGGCCAGGACGGCCACTGCGTGCGATATGGAAGGCTTTTTTGACGGTCTCGGCCAGATCTTTGACGTCTTTAACCAGGAAGTTGTGCTTGACGCACGGACGGGTAATACCAACCGCGTCACTTTCCTGGAAGGCATCCTGGCCAATATAGAAGGTTGGTACCTGACCACTGATCACAACCAGCGGGATCGAGTCATAGTAGGCGGTTGCAATGCCGGTTACTGCATTGGTCAGGCCAGGACCCGAGGTCACCAGTGCAACGCCAACGCGCTGCGACGAACGGGAATACGCATCGGCAGCATGAACGGCAGCCTGCTCGTGTCGTACCAGTACGTGATGAATTGTGTCTTGTTTGAAGAGCTCGTCGTAAATATGAAGAACCGAGCCACCTGGGTAGCCGAAAATCGTATCGACGTTTTCAGCTTGCAGACATTTAACAAGAATCTCTGCGCCACTTATTGCTACTGACATACATACCTCCTCGCGAAGAGTCACTTCGCCTTGCCCCTATCCGGCACGCGCACCTTGTGAGTGGCTCCGACAACAGGGTTGTGGTTACGGGGAAAACCGCCAATGATAGCTAGTGCAGCGCTTTTGGGCAAGACTTGCTAGAATCGCCCCGAATTCTAGTGTTTTCTTTCTAGCCGGAGCAATTGCTTGGCCACCCCACGCGAACTGGATGCTTTTCTTGCCGATGTCGAGCGCCGGGCCTATAAAACGGCCTGGTTTGCCGTGCATAACGAAGAAAATGCGCTCGATATCGTGCAGGATTCCATGCTGAAGTTGGCCGAACACTATGGCGACCGCCCCGCCGATGAGCTACCAGCGCTGTTCCAGCGCATTCTGCAAAATACGATCCGTGATTTTTACCGTCGTAGCAAGGTGCGCAACCTGTGGACCACGCTGTTTTCCGCACTCGGCGGCGGTGAAGATGAAGACGATCAGGAAAAAATAGACCGTTTACGGGCAACCGATGCCGATCAGGCTGAACGCCCTGAGGATGCGCTGGAACAACGGCGAACCCTCGATGACATCGAAGAATCCCTGGCAAAACTGCCGGCTCGTCAACGAGAAGCCTTCCTCCTGCGTTATTGGGAGGGATTAGATACAGCAGAAACTGCCGAAGCCATGGGTTGCTCCCAAGGCAGCGTCAAAACCCACTGCTCACGGGCCACCCAAGCCCTAGCAGCGGATCTGAAAGCAAAAGGACATCAGCTATGACCCATAAAACGCCTCACCATGACCGCCCGCAGGAAGACCTGCTGGCCAAAGCCATGGCACGCGCACTGGATCAGGGCACAGATACGCTGCCCAGCCGTGTGACTGCACGCCTGGCGCAAATGCGTGAACAGGCGCTTTCCCATCAGAAACAGTGGCAAAGCGCGCTGCAACTGGCTGGACAAAGCACCCATCGCGCTATGGGTAGCCTGTTTGGCGACTCATTTGGTTCTGCGACAGACTGGCGCCGCTGGGCTGCCTCGGCAGGCATTCTGCTGGTTGCTGGCGCTTTTATGTTCTGGCAGGCACAAACACAAATCGAAGATCTGGCCAATGAAGACAGCGCCCTGCTTAGCGAGGCGCTACCACCTAACGCATTGATCGATAAGGGATTCCAGACATGGCTTTCCACCGGAACGCCAGCCGAAAAGGACTGATCCTTGTTGTAGCAGTGACTGCCATCATTGCGGTGGTGGTCGGGTATCCGCGCGTCCGCTCTAACCAGGATACCCCCAGCGGCGTGCGCGTCGCCGTACCCCCCCAGCCAGACTGGAAAGATTTAACAGCAACGCAAAAAGAGATCCTCGCGCCGCTGCAAGAGGATTGGAACAATATGGAGCGTTTCCGCCGCAAAAAGTGGCTGGAAATTGCTGCAAAATATCCGAATCTGAGTGAAGCCGAGCAGGAACGCGTCCGCGACCGCATGCAGGTCTGGGCCAATTTGACCCCAGCGCAACGCCAGGCAGCTCGTGAACGTTTCCGGGAATTGGCCAAACAGACCAACCCTGAAGAACGGGCTGAGCTGGCGCAGAAATGGGCCGATTACCAGAACCTGCCTGAAAATGTACGTGCACGGCTGGAAGAAGAGGCTCGCGAACTGGACAAAGCCAACAAACGCGCCGCCCGTACCCCTGCCGTTGATGGCAAACCTACGGTAACCACCACCAAAGAGGGCGCCCTGCCCGCCGGAACTGCAGCTGGCTCGTTAGCAACGGCACCCGGCGCAGTCAAAGTCGTACCACCGAAAGCGGCTGCACCTGCCAGCCCACTCACTTTTGCCCCGACCAAACCCGTTGAGGAAAGCGCAAACCCGGTATCTGCTGAATCTTCTGGCAATGAGAGCCGCTAACTACGCACCCCTAGGCCGCCGACTAGGCAGCCTGCTCTACGAAATGCTGGTGGTTCTAGCGCTGGGTATTTTTTTATTTGTCCTACCCGTCGCGATATTGTCCGGATTGACCCAACACACACCCGGCCCTGCCTTGCTGTGGTTTTATTTGTTCAGCCTATTAGGCACTTATTTCATCTGGTGCTGGGTCCGTGCCGGCCAAACCCTAGCGATGAAAACCTGGCGCTTACGCCTAGTAGACGCACAATCCGGATTGCCCCTACGCCCTTTACAGGCCTTTGTTCGTTACGGCATGGGCTGGATCTGCTGGCCAACCGGTCTGGCACTACTCTGGAGTTTTATTGATCCGGACCAGCAGTTTCTGCATGACCGTATTGCCGGTAGCCGGATCGTCCTGCTCGCTAAATAATTAGCGTTTCTCGGCCCGCTTGAGCAAAGTGATTGCCGCACCCATAAACAGAATCATCGGCATAGCGGCTGTAACAAAGGGTGACCAGTTATTGATGGCACCCAGGCTGGAAACCAGCCCGTTCAGCATGTAGAACAACGCGCCAATCATGACGCCGGCGAAAATACGCAGACTGACACCGCCCACGCGGTCGTGTCGGTAAGCAAAAGGCAAGGCCAACGCCATCATCACCAGGATCGACAGCGGATAGAACACCTTCTTCCAGATGGCAATGACGTAGGTTTCACTACCCAGACCGTTACGCTTAAGGTGCTGGATGTAGGTGTACAGCTCATAAATCGACATCAGATGCGGCCGCACCAACAAGACCTGTAAAACGTCCGGGGTAATAGCAGACTGCCAGGCCTTGTTAGCCAGTTGCACCTGACGCACGCGCTGGCCCTCTAGGACGGTTTCTGACACCTCATTGAGCATCCAGGTATCTGGCGCCTGAAAAGTCGCCGTCTTGGCATAAGACACGCGATCCAGCGTCATATCCTTACGGAACTGATAGATCCGTACCGATTCCAGACGGCCATCCGGGCGCAAGGCGTTGATGTTGGCGAATGTCTTGTCATCTTTAACCCAGACACCGGACTGCAGGCCCTGGGTAATCGTGCCGCTCATGGCTTTAACCCGCCACTCCTGAGCTTTCTGCTCGGCCGGCGCCACAACGAACTCACCCAGCACAAAGGTTGTTAGTACCAACCAGAAGCCAACACGCATCAGCGTCGTCAGCAATTGTGTACTGGATACCCCGGAGACACGGAGTACATTAATCTCGGAGTGCCGAGCCAGATTCGACAAGGCGTACAAGGTGCCAATCAAGACACAGATCGGCATCAACTCATAGATCCGGCCCGGCTGAATAAGGGCGACATAAACGATGGCCTGATAGAGCTTGTAACCACCCTCGCCCAATTTGCCCAATTCACCCATCAAATCGAAGAAGGCAAACAGCACCATAAAGGCACCCAGAATCAACAGGGTGGCCAGCAAGACTTCCCGACCGACATACTTGCGGTAAATCATTTCAGACCCCCGCCTTACGAGCGGCACGCATACGACGATGGGCACCGCGGGTCGTTGCGGTCATGCGGTAATAGAAACCCCAGATCAGCACCGAGAGCATCAGCAGATGCGGTACAACCAGGCCGACAGCAAAGGGGACGCGACCCTGGATGACCCAGGCACGCGAAATGGTCATCAGGTTGATGTACACAAAATAAACCAGCAGCGCGAGGATCATATTGGCAGAACGACCAGCGCGCGGGTTCACATAAGACAGCGGAATGGCTAGCAGTGCCAGCATCACCACCATAATCGTAGTGCCTAAGCGAGTGACGACGTCGCCAAGACTCTCGCGGGTAGGATTCATCAACAATTCACGCGTCGGCGTGCTGTCCTGATGACGGACGCTGTTTTCAGCGGCGTTGGTTTCTACGCGAAAGCCATATTCTTCGTAGTCCATTTCGCGCAGCTCTGGAGAATTAGGCTTGAGCTCGTAGCGGTGCCCTTTTTCCAGAACAATAAAGCGATCCCCGTTCTCGTGAATCTCCTGGCGCCCCCGCTCGGCGACTGTAATGCCCAGCTTTTCGGGCTGGTTATCGCTCACAAAGATGTTGTTAACCGTCGCCCCTGATTTATCCGAAGATTCAATAAAGAAAATCCGACGGCCATCCGACGATTCCCTGAATACGCCAGGGCGCACCAGGCCCAACTCATTTTTATCTGAAACCTGTTTACGGTATTTGAGACTTTCACCATGCGCCCAGGGCACCAGCTCCTGCGTCAGCGCGCCCACCACCAGCATGATGGGAATAGAAAAAATCAGTACCGGGCGTATCCAGGCGGTTAAAGGCTGGCCGGCACTAAACCAGACCGTCATTTCAGAATCCCGGTACCAACGCGATAGCGTCAGCAGAATCGCCATAAAACAGGCCAGCGACAACAGAATCGGCAGGAAATTGAAGATGGCAAAACCCAGCAATGGGCCCACAGCGCCCGCAGACACCTTGCCAATCGTCGCCTCATTCAGCAGACGCACTAAAAACGTCGTCAACAGAATCACCAGCAAAGCCACCGAGATGGCTACCGCGTTCTGGACGAATTCACGCCGCATGGCGCGCGCAAAGATCATGATCGGAGAGAGTGCTTCAAAACGGTGCGGCCTGTACAGAGTGCGGAATTTTGACGAAAAGCAATGCCGGCGGGGATAATCACAGGTTAAAGTTTGCAACGCAAACCCAACGCAATCTATTTCCTTCCGGAGAATCCGATGAAATTTAGCACAAAAACCGGCGTAACCCAGACATTGAGCACTGATGCCCTTATTCTGGGCGTCTTTGAAAGTGGTGCTCAACCTGCTGCGACGGTCGCTGCAGACAAGGCCAGCAAGGGTCTGATCGGCCGACTCCAGAAGCAAGGCGACTTTAATGGCAAGGCTGGCACCAGCCTCGTCGTGCGTCATCCGGAAGGTCTTAAAGCAGAACGTCTCGTACTCGTAGGGTTAGGAAAAGCTGACGAACTGAACACTAAGAGTTGGACACAGGCTAACCGTACGGCCATTAATGCCGTTTTGGCGACCACCGCTGCTGATGCCATCAATACCCTAACTTCAGTAAAAGTCACCGAACTTTCAAGCACCGCGCAAGTGCGCCAGGCCATTGTTCTGGCCGGTGAGTGCGCGTATCGCTTCGATAGCTTCAAGACCATGCCCAAAGCCACACCAGTCAAACTTAAATCCGTTGCTGTACTGGTTAATGACAAAGCAACCAAAGCCACAACGGATGCTGTTAGCCAAGGCACCGCCATTGTCGAAGGCATGAACCTGACGCGTGATCTGGGTAACTTACCGGGCAACATCTGCACCCCGACTTATCTGGCTAATGAGGCCAAGAAGCTGGCTAAGACTTACGGTCTTAAATGCCTGATTCTGGAAAAAGCGGCCATGGAAAAGCTGGGCATGCATTCACTGCTAGCCGTGGCCAAAGGCTCGGATCAACCACCCAAGTTCATCGTGCTCGAATACAACGCCGGCAAGAAGACCGACAAGCCTGTCGTTCTGGTTGGCAAGGGCGTTACTTTTGATACCGGCGGCATCTCGCTCAAGCCAGCTGCCGAAATGGACGAAATGAAGTACGACATGTGCGGGGCTGCCAGCGTGCTGGGCACCCTACGTGCCGTAGCTGGCATGAAGCTGCCGATTAACCTTGTGGTGATCATACCGACTACCGAAAACATGCCGGGCGGTAGTGCCACACGTCCGGGCGATATCGTTAGCTCGATGTCGGGTCAGACCATCGAAATTCTGAATACTGATGCCGAAGGCCGTCTGATTCTCTGTGATGCCCTCACCTACGCCGAACGCTTCAAGCCAGCAGCTGTAGTTGATGTGGCCACGCTAACTGGTGCCTGCGTAGTTGCCTTGGGTCAGGTCGCTACCGGCCTACTGGGCAACAACGATCCATTGGTGAATGAACTGCGCACTGCGGGTACGGCCACAATGGACCGCGCCTGGGAACTGCCGCTATGGGATGACTACCAGGATCTACTGAAGAGCCCATTCGCTGACATGGCCAACATCGGTGGCCGCTGGGGCGGCACGATTACCGCTGCCTGCTTCCTCTCGCGCTTTACCAAGGCTTATCCGTGGGCACACCTGGATATCGCTGGCACTGCCTGGATTCAAGGTAAGGACAAGGGTGCCACTGGCCGCCCAGTCCCTTTGCTAACGCGCTTCCTGATGGCGCGCGCTGGCAAAGCCGACTAAGCCACCTTCAAGCGCACCGTGACCCAGATCGATTGCTACCACGACCAACCGGATCGCCTCACTCAGGCCATCCGGTTGGCTGCACTCGCCTGGGAACGACGGAGACCGATCACTTTTTTCATACCGGATCCGGCACAGGCCGAAGCCTTTGATAAAGCGCTCTGGGCCAACGAGCCTACGTCGTTTATTCCGCACTGCCACGCTAATAGTGCCGAAGCTGATCGTACGCTGATCATCATTACTGATGATCTGAACACCGTGCAACAGGATGAGCTGTTGGTCAATCTGGCCGACGATGTACCCACCGGTTTTGCCCGCTATCAGCGCCTGTTTGAAATTGTCACCAGACAAGATACCGACAAAGCAACAGCCCGTAACCGCATGGCTTTCTATAAAGATCGCGGTTACCCGATCACCTATCGCAAATCCAATTAACCCCGCTTGAATTGAACACCATGACGCTTGCCAAATCCTTTGAACCCGCCGAAATCGAACGCCGCTGGTACCAGACCTGGGAAGACAGCGGCTACTTCGCTGCTGGCGATGACGCTGCCAAAGATGAGGCTTTCTGCATTTTGCTGCCGCCCCCCAATGTCACGGGCACCCTGCACATGGGTCACGGTTTCAATCAGACGCTGATGGATGCACTGACGCGCTATCACCGGATGCGCGGCGCCAATACACTCTGGCAACCAGGCACCGATCATGCCGGCATTGCAACGCAGATCGTTGTAGAACGCCAACTGGAACGCGATGGCATTTCCCGTCATGACCTCGGTCGCGAAAAATTCCTGGAAAAAGTGTGGGAATGGAAAGCCTATTCCGGCGGCACGATTACACAACAGATGCGTCGCCTCGGCAGCTCCTGCGATTGGACGCGCGAACGATTCACGATGGATGCCGGTCTTTCCAAGACCGTTACCGAAAGCTTTGTGCGCCTTTACAACGAAGGCCTCATCTATCGTGGCAAGCGCCTGGTTAACTGGGATCCGAAGCTCAATACCGCCGTCTCCGATCTGGAAGTGCTCTCTGAAGAAGAAGATGGTTTCCTCTGGCACATCCGTTATCCGTTAGCCGATGGCAGCGGCTCTCTGGTGGTAGCAACCACCCGTCCGGAAACCATGCTGGGCGATACCGCTGTGATGGTGCATCCGGAAGACCCGCGTTATCAACACCTGATCGGCAAGATGGTGAAGCTGCCACTGACCGATCGTGAGATTCCGATCATTGCCGATAGTTATGTCGATCTGGAATTTGGTACAGGCTGCGTCAAGGTCACGCCAGCGCATGACTTTAATGACTATGCGGTAGGCCAACGTCACAACCTGCCTTTGATTTCGATCCTGACACTGGATGCCAAGATCAATGACAATGCGCCGGAAAAATACCGTGGCCTGGATCGCTTTGATGCACGCAAAGTGGTTGTCGCTGATCTCGAAGCCCTGGGCATTCTGGAAAAAACCGACAAGCACAAACTGAAAGTGCCACGTGGCGATCGCACCGGCGTGGTGATTGAGCCGATGCTCACCGATCAGTGGTTTGTTGCCATGAGCAAACCCGGTGCTGACGGAAAATCGATTACGCAGAAGGCACTGGATGTCGTTGCCAATGGCGAAGTCCGCTTCCATCCGGAAAACTGGGTGAATACGTACAACCAGTGGCTGAATAACATTCAAGACTGGTGTATTTCTCGTCAGCTATGGTGGGGCCATCAGATTCCTGCCTGGTACAGCGATAGTGGCAAGGTGTATGTCGCGCACGACGAAGCCGAAGCGAAAGCACAGGCCACCGCAGCCGGTGATACCGGCACGCTACGCCGCGATGAAGATGTACTCGATACCTGGTACTCCAGCGCCCTGTGGCCGTTCTCGACCCTGGACTGGACGCCGGATTGGCCGAATACGCCAAACGCCATGCTGGAACGCTATCTACCGACCAGCGTGCTGGTCACCGGCTTTGACATCATCTTCTTCTGGGTCGCTCGTATGGTGATGATGACCCAGCATTTAACTGGCCGCATTCCATTCAAAGATGTCTATGTTCATGGCCTGATCCGCGATGCCAAGGGTCAGAAGATGAGCAAGTCCAAGGGCAATGTGCTGGATCCGATTGATCTGATCGACGGCATTACCCTCGATGAGCTGATCAAGAAACGCACCTTTGGCCTGATGAATCCGAAACAGGCACAGAGCATCGAGAAGGAAACTCGCAAAGAATTTCCAGACGGCATCCCGAGCTTCGGTACGGACGCCCTGCGCTTTACCTTTACGTCACTAGCCAGCCCGGGTCGTGACATCAAGTTCGATCTATCGCGCTGTGAAGGCTATCGCAACTTCTGCAACAAACTGTGGAATGCCACACGTTTCGTGCTGATGAATACAGAAGATCAGGATTGCGGCATTGAGGCCACTGATGCAGATCTAAAATTCTCAGCCGCCGATCGTTGGATCGTGAGTCTGCTACAGCGCGCCGAAACAGAAATCGCCCAGCAATTGAACGAATACCGTTTTGATCTGGCGGCCCAAGCGCTTTACCACCTGGTTTGGGATGAATACTGCGACTGGTATCTGGAAATTGCTAAAACCCAGATTCAGACTGGCACTGCAGAAGAGCAACGTGCAACACGTCGTACGCTGTTGCGCGTTCTTGAAACGATTCTGCGTCTGGCACATCCGTTCATTCCATTTATTACGGAAGAACTCTGGCAGACCATAGCACCGATGGCCGGCCGAAAAACCGGAGACACTATCCTGCTAGCTGCCTACCCGGTGGCTGATAGCACCCGGATTGATAGCGCGGCAGAAGCACAGATCGATCGTCTCAAAGGGCTGGTTTCCGCTTGCCGTAACCTGCGTGGCGAAATGAGCCTGTCCCCAGCAACACGCGTGCCGCTGATTGTTGCCGCACCTGCAGCTGAACAATCTGAATTAGAAAGTGCGGCCGCTGTCCTGAAAGCACTCGCTAAGCTGGCTGATGTACGCTTTGTAGAATCTCTCCCGGCTGATGCCATGGCACCCGTTGCCGTCTTGGGCAATGTCCAACTCATGCTGGAAGTAGAAATTGATATTCCTGCTGAAATCGCCCGCCTGGAAAAGGAAATTGAACGCCTAGAAGGCGAAATCCGAAAAGCAGAGGGCAAATTGAGCAATGCATCGTTCGTTGATCGCGCACCTCCTGCCGTGGTGGAACAGGAGCGTCAACGCATGGCAGACTTCGGCAATACGCTGGCCATGCTGAAACCGCAACTGGCCAAGTTGAAACTGAGCTAAATCTATTTGAGATAGGCCGGCATCAAACCGCGTAGGGCGTTGCCCACGCGCAGCCGGCCTTCTCTCGATGCTGCCTTGATATCTGCGATTGTCAGCAAGGACTCGCTGGCCTCGCCTCGAGCCAATAATTCTGCACGCAGCACCCCTGGCAAAAGACCACAACGTAGCGGTGGCGTCAGTAAGCGATTACCCTCGCGCACAAATACATTGCTACGCCCTCCCTCGCATACCAATCCATCCTGATTGCAGAACAGGGCATCAAATGCCTGTTGCGCTATTGCGGTTTCGATTGCCGCATCGTAAACCGTGCGTGCAGAAGTCTTGTAGCGCAACAAAGGATTAGAGCCATCGAGTCGCTCTGCAGCCCAGATTAAAGCGACACGATCAGCCAAAGGTGGCAATACCGCCCAGGTTGATTGGAAAACGCCGTTATGTTCAAGATCAATGCGCACACGGAATGTTTTGGCATCTGTATTAACTGGTGATTTCTGACGAATTTCTGCTTTCACCTGCCAGAGCAGCGCTTCAAATGCCTGCGCGTCAAACGCATAACCCAGTGCCAGTGCTGATGTTGCCAAACGCGCACAGTGGCCCCGATAATGGGGATAGAGCTCCACTAGCGGCAAAGTGTCTTCAAGATCGGCAGCAGGCAATTCCAAACGCAATGTCTCAAAAAGCGTAAAGCCGGGATCCGGTTTAATGAGGAACGTGCTCTTCAACAGACATTCGTCATACTCTTCGGCAGCCTGTGAATCCCAGACAATACCGCTACCTATTCCCAGCACACCAGTCCGCGCTCCCGGGGTTTCGCCGGTAGGCGGGTCCAGAACCAGTGTACGTATAGCGACATTAGCTTGCACACGATCCGCAGATGCCCAACCGATACTGCCCGTATACAAAGCTCTGGGGGCGATCTCCCATTGATTGATCTTCTGCATGGCAGCAACCTTGGGTGCACCCGTTACCGAGCCACAGGGAAACAATGCAGCCATCAGATCGTTCAGGCGTGTCGTATTCAAGGTTGCCGACACCGTGGAAGTCATCTGATGGACAGTTGCATAGGCCTCAATATCAAAGAGACTCTCAACTACCACGCTACCCGGTTGCGCCACGCGGCCCAGATCATTGCGCAGTAGATCGACGATCATCAGATTCTCGGCACGATTTTTCTCAGAAGCCTTGAGTGATGCCGCATAGGCCTTGTCGGTTTTTGCCTCATCGCCACGCGGCGCGGTGCCTTTCATCGGACGCACATGAATCCGATCACCATCAACCGCAAAAAAGAGCTCTGGCGACAACGACAACACCTGATATTCAGGCATATCGATGTATACCGCATGCGCCGTTGGTTGCGCCTGCGCCATTTTTAAAAAAGCGCTAGCAGGATCACCATAAAGCGTCACATCCAGCGGAAACGTGTAATTCACCTGATAGATTTCACCATCGGCAATAGCTTGACGGATCTGCATCAATTTCCGGGTATAACTTTCGGCATTCAGGTGTGCTGCGCCTCTAATGCATCCAGAGGGGATATCCGTACCGCGCGCACGTAACCAGGCATCAGCCTGCGCTACTGAGAGCCACGATGCCTCGTTAAAAATCCAGACGTAGCCCAGTGGCGTAAGCCCGTTAGCTTCATTCGCCTTGCGCTGAGCAACAGCAGGCTCCAGAACACTACCCAGCTCATAATCTAGGGCAAAAACAGCCAAGGCACCTTGTGCACGTGCCACATCAGCGGCATCTAAAGCGATCTTGAGCGACTGTTTGTCGTAAATAATCCAGGTCGACTGCACTGATGTACAGAGCAAGCTTCTAGCACCAGAGGGATCTGCCGTGCCATTGCGAAAGAGAACTGCGGGTAATGTCACTGACTGCACACTTATTTGCGTTTGAGGTAAAACACCAGACAGGCATCTGTTTCTATCAATTGCAATAAAACATGACCGGTCTGCCGAGCAAAGGCAGCAAAATCATCTTTCGTTGCAGGATCTGTTGCACGGATCTCCAGAACCTCACCACTTGTCATTTCTGCCAGCGTTTTCTTGGTTCGTAAAATCGGCATCGGACATTTCAATCCGGAAACATCGAGCTGACGATCAGAAATGGGGCGGGCAAATTCACTCATGGTGTGCATAACGCGTGCATTAATCAGAACGGCGACTGATTGGCATTTTTACGTTCTTCCATTAATTGCGCACGCAAAGCACGCAACCGGGTATCAATCATGGATTGATCCTGAAACTGTTTCGCTTCACGTTGTGCCAGTTCAAGTTGCTCAACTGCCGCCTGCGTCTGCCCATTCAGCGCATACGCCTCGGCGGTTGCGCGACGCGACTGCACTGATTTACCCAGTGCCGCATAAGACTGTGCCTCCAGCAAATATAGCTTCGGATCCCGCGCATTTGTACGCAGACGCGCATCTAGCACCTGTATCGCCGCTTCCTGTTGCCCCTGCAATTGCAGCACGTTCACAAACCCCAGAACAATGGCCTCATCATTCGGATAACGTTTGTACGCTTCACGGTAAATCAGGGCAGCTGCACCGATATCTTTTTCTGACATCCTGATCTCAGCAGCCAGCGTTTCAAACATGGGGTTAGCAGGCGCCAGCTTTTTAGCTTGTGTCAGAGATTTTTCCGAATCAGCCAAACGGCCCTGACGCAATTGCGCACGAGAAATACCGTACCAAACTGCGGACTCATGCGCGAAGCGACGCTCTCTCAGTTGTGTTTCAAATTCAGCCAGCGCATCCTGCGGCGTAAATTCCATCACGCGTAGCTTGGCGCGCACCAGATAAAACTCCAGACTATCCCGCACCTGTTTATAGGGGGCGTTATGAGCACGCCCCTGCATATCGGAAATACGTTCCGTCGTTAATGGGTGCGTACGCAGGTAAACCGGTGCATTGTTTTCATAAAGCGCAGTGGCTTTCTGCAAACGTTCAAAAAAATCAGACATGCCTTTTGGGTCATAGCCGGCTTTAGTCAATGTGGTGAAACCCACTCGATCGGCTTCACGTTCGAAGTCCCGTGAATACCCGAGTTGCGATTGAATATTGGCGGCTTCAATGGCCTGTCCTGCCCCACTCACCACCTGACCTGTATTGCCGCCCGCCCGAGCAGCCAGCAACATAAGCGCCAGGCTCGCCAATGAAGCGATCGACTGGTTTTTAGCGGCCATAATGCCGCGCGCCAGATGTTGCTGAATGACGTGAGATATTTCGTGCGCCAAGACGCCGGCAAATTCCGATTCGGTACGCGCCGCCAGTAGCAAGCCCGTATTCACCCCAACATAACCACCAAAAGTCGCAAAGGCGTTGATCTGTCTATCGCGCAATACGAAGAAGGTAAATCGCCCATTGGGATCAGCACTGGCCGATACTAACCGACGCCCCACGCGATTTACATAACCGGCAATTTCCGGATCATCGATGTAGCTTGGTTCGCGTAGACGGATTTCGTTATAAAACTCGGCCCCCAGCTTGCGCTGTACCTGTGGCGGCAATACCTCATGCGCCGCATCGCCCAGCTCGGGCAATTCGCTGGAAGCAGCAAAGCCCTGCATTGAGGCACTAGCAACCGCTATGGCCAATACTAACGAAAACGTCTTCCTGATGAAGTGCATACCGAATGATACCCAACAACGAAAAAGCCCGCCTTGCGGCGGGCTTTTTCATGATGGGGCTCTGTCACAAGGACATTGCCCACATCCGCATTAAGCGCGGCCGATGTTAGCGGCTTGCTTACCCTTCGGGCCGTCGACCACGTCGAAGGAGACGCGTTCGCCTTCCTTCAGGGTCTTAAAACCATTCATGGTGATTGCGGAGAAATGGGCGAACAGATCCTCACCGCCGCCATCCGGCGTGATGAAACCAAAACCCTTTGCGTCATTGAACCACTTGACGGTACCTAGTGCCATGTTACTACTTCCTTCCGGTCGTACTGACCTCTTTAAACTATTTCAGAACGTAGCACACTCAGTGCGCCCACACTCCTCCCTGTACCGGAGTTCCGGTATTTGGCTTTTTTACGCGATGTTTTCCACATCGTCAACATATTTTTTCATTTATTTATGTTGCACCGCGGGGGCAACCAGACTGGCTCAGGCGTATTTTATGTCAAACCCATTGAAGAATTGCCGTTCACCCCTTAAATTGTGCCCATGCCCAATCAACGAAAAACACAGGAAGGCACCGCACTGCTCGAACGAGAAGTGCTGGATCTCCGACCGCCACCGCTTTACCAGGTACTGCTACTTAATGACGATTTCACCCCCATGGATTTCGTCGTCCACGTACTGGAATTAATCTTTCGGATGGATGAGGATCGCGCAATGCGTGTCATGATGGCGGTGCATACAGAAGGACGTGGCATCTGCGGTATCTACACCCGCGACATTGCTGCCAGCAAAGTCGAACAGGTCGTTAATCTGGCCAGGGAACACCAGCACCCCCTGGCCTGCGTGATGGAGGAAGCCCCATGATTGCCCAGGAACTTGAAGTCAGCCTGCATACCGCTTTTGTAGAAGCGCGCCAAAAACGACACGAATTCATCACCGTCGAACATCTATTACTTGCGCTGATCGACAACCCATCAGCCTCAGATGCGTTACGTGCCTGCGGTGCGCAACTTGAAGCACTGCGACATGAGCTCACACGCTTTACCCAGGATCACACGCCGGTTGTTGCCGAAGACGCGGAGACCGAAACACAACCAACGTTGGGTTTTCAGCGTGTCATTCAGCGCGCCATACTGCACGTGCAGTCCTCCGGAAAAAAAGAAGTCACCGGTGCCAATGTGCTGGTGGCCATTTTTGGTGAAAAAGATTCACATGCCGTGTACTACCTGCAAAAACAGAATATTTCCCGTCTGGATCTGGTGAATTTCATTTCACACGGCATCTCCAAAGTGCCGCGTGACAGCGCCAAGCCTCAAGGCGACGATGGCGAGGCAGAATCCGCTGACAAGGCTCAAAACGGCCCACTAGAGCAATACACCATTAATCTGAATGTCCTTGCCCAGGAAGGCAAGATCGATCCGCTGATCGGCCGCGAGCGCGAACTGGAACGTGTTGTGCAGATTCTTTGTCGCCGCCGCAAGAATAATCCACTGCTGGTTGGCGAAGCAGGCGTAGGCAAAACTGCTATTGCAGAAGGTCTAGCCCGCCGCGTTGTTGATAAAGATGTGCCTGATGTGCTGGCCAATGCCATTGTTTATTCACTGGACATGGGTGCCCTGCTCGCCGGCACCAAATACCGTGGCGATTTCGAGCAGCGCCTGAAAGGCGTGCTGAAGGCACTGAAAAACAACCCGGAAGCTGTTCTCTTTATCGATGAAATCCATACGCTAATCGGAGCCGGCTCGGCATCCGGCGGAACCCTCGACGCCTCCAACTTACTCAAACCTGCATTGGCGAATGGGCAACTGCGCTGTATCGGCGCTACGACCTTTGTCGAATACCGTGGCATCTTTGAAAAAGATTCTGCACTCTCACGCAGATTCCAGAAGGTTGACGTGAATGAACCCTCTGTTGCAGAGACGATCGAGATCCTCAAGGGCCTTAAATCCCGCTTCGAGTCTCATCACAGCATCAAGTACACCGCATCAGCACTCACCACGGCTGCCGAGTTAGCAGCACGTCACATTACTGATCGCCATTTGCCAGATAAGGCGATCGACGTTATTGATGAGGCTGGCGCCGCGCAGCGCATTCTGCCGAAGAGCAAACAGAAGAAAGTGGTCGGCAAGCACGAGATCGAAGAAATCGTAGCCCGGATCGCCCGCATTCCACCGTCGCATGTCTCTAACGATGACAAACGCGCATTGAAGAATCTGGATCGCGATTTGAAAGCGGTTGTCTTCGGACAAGACAACGCGATTGACGCGCTCGCCCGCGCCATCAAGATGGCCCGCTCAGGTTTGGGCAACCCCGGCAAACCGATCGGTGCCTTTCTCTTCTCGGGCCCTACTGGTGTGGGCAAAACCGAAGTGGCCAAACAACTGGCGTACTGCCTCGGCATAGAGTTGCTACGATTTGACATGTCTGAATACATGGAACGCCATGCGGTTTCGCGTTTAATCGGTGCGCCACCAGGCTATGTCGGTTTCGAACAAGGGGGTTTACTCACCGAAGCCATCAATAAAAAACCCTACTGCGTGCTACTCCTTGATGAAATCGAGAAGGCACATCAGGACATCTACAACGTCCTGCTTCAGGTGATGGATCATGGCACGCTCACCGATAACAATGGACGCAAAGCCGACTTCCGCAATGTGGTGATTATCCTCACTACCAATGCCGGTCAGGAAACCCTCAACAAATCCGTGATGGGCTTTACTGCCAAGAAACAGGTTGGCGATGAGCTGGAAGAGATCAAACGCGTCTTCACCCCTGAATTCCGCAACCGTCTCGATGCCACTATCTCGTTCAAGCCCCTGGATCTGGAAGTTATCTTGCGCGTGGTCGATAAATTCCTGATGCAACTGGAAGAACAGCTGCATGAGAAGAAAGTAGAAGTCACTTTCACGGAAGCGCTCAAAACCTATCTGGCGGAAAATGGTTTTGATCCACTCATGGGTGCACGACCCATGGCACGTCTGATACAGGACACCATCCGCTCTGCCTTGGCCGACGAGCTCCTTTTTGGAAAACTCGCTCACGGCGGACAGGTCACCGTAGATATTGACCAGAACGACAAGGTACAACTACATTTCACCGACGCCGAAAAACTTGACCCACAAGGTCAGGCTTCAGTACCGGCCTAACCCCTCTTTCGTCACGACACCGCTAATATGACTGCCCTACTCACCACCGACCTCCTCGATAATAATGAAGCCCTGATCAACGCTGAGCAGCTAAGAATCCTCGCGCCGATGTTTCAACGCTACGGCGGCAAGACAGCGTTTGCAGGCAGCATCGTGACGCTGAAGATTTTTGAAGACAACTCGCTTGTGCGCACCGTTCTTGGTGAACCGGGCACGGGTAAGGTATTGGTCATTGACGGTGGCGGTAGCCTGCGTTGCGCATTACTCGGCGACCAACTCGCGGACATGGCCGTAAAAAATGGCTGGGCGGGGGTTGTCGTTTATGGCTGTATTCGGGATAGCGCTGCTATTAACGCACTCCCGTTAGGTGTCCGTGCTCTGAATACACACCCGTTAAAAACGGTTAAGAAAAACGTAGGCGAGCGCGACATTCCCGTTACCTTTGGCGGTGTCACCCTCAAGCCTGGCGAGTGGCTGTGCGCTGATGAAGACGGCGTCATTGTTTCAACAACACCCTTGATCTAGATACGGCACCTTTACCGCCCTGCTGAAAAACCGGCCGATCTGGCCGGTTTTTTTATGCGGCAACGCACACAAAGCTCAAAAACAACAAAACAAACACGTTCCAACGCAATGTTTTTATTGGGTTTTATATAATCTTATGTCTTATATAAGAGTTGTTGCGCACGCAGCAAAATGTGTATATAGTGATTCATGCACCGACGCGCGACTACCGCAAGAATCAACCGCACGCCAGAGCACTCCTCTTGCAAACTCTCCTAAGGAATCAACATGGCAACTCGTGAACAGCAAATCGCCGCCCTGGAAAAAGACTGGGCTGAAAATCCTCGCTGGAAGAACGTCAAGCGCGGTTACTCTGCCGCTGACGTCGTACGTCTGCGCGGCTCTCTGCAGCCAGAATACACACTGGCTCAACGCGGTGCCAAAGTTCTGTGGGACAAAGTCAACGGCGGCGCCAAAAAGGGCTACGTGAATGCCTTCGGCGCCATCACCGCTGGCCAAGCCATGCAACAGGCCAAAGCAGGCCTGGAAGCCGTATACCTGTCAGGCTGGCAAGTAGCCGCCGACGGCAACACCTCGGAAACCATGTACCCGGATCAGTCGCTTTACGCCTACGACTCCGTGCCAACCATGGTTCGCCGTATCAACAACACATTCAAGCGCGCTGACGAAATTCAGTGGTCGCGTGGCATCAACCCAGGCGACAAAGAGTTCATCGACTACTTCCTGCCGATCGTTGCCGATGCTGAAGCTGGTTTTGGTGGCGTTCTGAACGCCTTCGAACTAATGAAGAACATGATCGCCTCCGGTGCTGCTGGCGTTCACTTCGAAGACCAACTGGCTGCTGCCAAGAAGTGTGGCCACATGGGTGGCAAGGTTCTGGTTCCAACGCGTGAAGCCATCGAAAAGCTGATCTCCGCACGTTTTGCCGCCGACGTCATGGGCGTACCGACCCTGATCCTGGCCCGTACCGATGCTGAAGCGGCTAACCTGATCACTTCCGATTACGACGAAAACGATAAGCCATTCCTGACCGGTGAACGTACGCAAGAAGGTTTCTACCGCGTGAAGAATGGTCTGGAGCAATCGATCAGCCGTGGCGTTGCTTACGCACCTTATGCTGATCTGGTCTGGTGTGAAACTGGCGTACCTGACATTGGCTTTGCCCGCGAATTCGCCCAAGCCGTTCTGGCTTCTTGCCCAGGCAAGCTGCTGTCTTACAACTGCTCGCCATCGTTCAACTGGAAAAAGAACCTCAACGACTCGCAAATCGCTGCTTTCCAAGAAGAACTGTCGGCACTGGGTTACAAGTACCAGTTCATCACACTGGCTGGCATCCACGTCAACTGGTACAACACCTTCAAGTTCGCCAAGGCCTATGCTGGCGGCGAAGGCATGAAGCACTACGTTGAAATGGTTCAGGAACCTGAATTCGCTGCTCGTGAAGATGGTTACACCTTCGTTTCGCACCAACAGGAAGTCGGTACCGGTTACTTCGACGAAGTAACCACCGTCATCCAGGGTGGTTCGTCGAGCGTGAAGGCGCTGACCGGTTCGACAGAAGAAGAACAGTTCCACTAAGCACTGCAATTCTTCAAAATAAAACAGCACCTTCGGGTGCTGTTTTTGTTTCTGGCAAATCCGTCTAAACTATTCGAACACTACAACATCAAACTCAAAGGACCCCACCATGACTCAAGCAGTGACCCTAGGCGGCAACGCCATTCAAATCGGCGGCAAACTCCCACAAGCCGGTGCTACCGCACCTGCATTCAAACTGGTTGCAAAAGACCTGAGTGACGCTACGCTGGAAAACTTTACGGGCAAGCGCAAGGTGCTGAACATTTTTCCGAGTGTGGATACGCCTACATGTGCCACTTCCGTTCGTAAATTCAACACCCAGGCCAGCCAGCTGAAAAACACCGTCATACTGTGCATCTCGGCAGATTTACCTTTTGCCCAATCCCGCTTCTGCGGTGCCGAAGGCCTCGACAATGTACAAACGCTATCGACGATGCGTGGTCGCGAATTCCTGCAGGACTACGGCGTTGCGATTGAGTCTGGCCCGATCGCTGGACTAGCTGCACGTGCCGTGGTCGTGCTTGATGAAAACAATCGCGTGCTGCATAGCGAACTGGTCAGCGAAATCAAGAACGAACCGAATTACGATGCCGCTTTAGCTGTTCTGGCTTAATGCCATTGCCTTTAGGCAACCAGTAATCCTTCTGACTGTACGCGTCTTTTAAAAGATCAATAAAGGCGCGTACTTTCAGCGGCAAATGTCGCCGCTCAGGAAACACCGCATAAATCCCCACCGGGGGTGCAGCCCAATCATCCAGCACGCTGACCAGACGCCCTGCCTGCAAATCTTCACCCACCTCCCACATTGAGCGCCAGGCGAGCCCAGCGCCCGACCGTGCCCATTCGGCCAGCACGACGCCATCGTTGCACTCCATAGACCCCTTAACGCGAATGCTGCGCGTCTTTGTACCTGCCCCGCCCGAACGGAAAGTCCAACCACGCTGCGGCCCCAAAGCAAGACAATCATGTCCCGCGAGTTCTTCAGGGGTGCGTGGTTGCCCATGCTTTTGCAAATAACTGGGTGCAGCAACGACCACACGCTTCATTTCGCCCAGATGCACCGATACGAGGTTAGAGTCGGCCAGTGCGCCTAATCGAATGCCGCAATCAAAACCCTCGTTAACCAAATCCACCAAACGATCCGATAGATCCAGGGTCACATTCACATCCTGATGCCGATCAAGAAAATCCGGTACATGGGGTGCAACGTGCTGACGCCCAAAGCCAGCGGGTGCCGTCACCCGTAGATGCCCGCTCACCTGCACACTACCGCGCGCTGCCGCAGCTTCTGCACTTGCTAGGTCATTCAGGATACGAATACAGTCTTCGAGATAATTAGCCCCTGATTCAGTGAGCGAAATACGCCGTGTCGTGCGATGTAACAAACGGGATCCGAGGCGCTCCTCGAGCGCATCCAGTCGCCGGGCCATAATCGCCGGGGTAACCCCATCAACACGCGCAGCTGCTGAAAGTGAGCCATGCGTCGCTACCAGCACGAGTGCCTGCATTTCCTTGAAAGGATTCATATGCAACGCCTTATTTATTTGATACTAAAAGTATAAGAAGAACAGATATTTTTACATCTTTCAATCTTATTTGATACCCAATAGAATGTACCCTGTTTTGTTAATCATCCTTTCCATCCGGAGTTATCCATGAGCCTCAAACTGCCTGCCGGCGTTCAGATCACTGGCCCGATCAATGCCCGTTACGACGAAATCCTGACGCCTGAAGCGCTAGCATTTGTTGCCAAGCTACATCGTGCTTTCGAACCACGCCGTCAAGAACTTTTGAAGGCTCGCATTGAGCGTCAAGCACGGATCGATGCTGGCGAGATGCCTGACTTCCTGCCGGAAACCAAGCACATCCGCGAAGGTGACTGGAAAGTTGCACCGCTGCCTAAGGCTCTAGAACGCCGCCGTACCGAAATCACCGGCCCGGTTGAAGCCAAGATGATCATCAACGCCTACAATTCGGGCGCTGATTCGTACATGACCGACTTTGAAGATTCGAACAGCCCGAACTGGGAAAACCAGATCCAGGGTCAGGTCAATCTGTACGACGCCATCCGTCGCAAGCTGTCGTTCAAGAACGAAGCCGGCAAAGAATACAAACTCAACGATAAGATTGCCACCCTGCAGATCCGTCCGCGTGGCTGGCATCTGGATGAAAAGCACGTACTGATCGATGGTCAGCGCGTTTCCGGCGGCATCTTCGATTTCGGCCTGGTGTTCTTCCATAATGCCAAGGAACAGATCGCCCGCGGTGCCGGCCCATACTTCTATCTGCCGAAGATGGAAAGCCATCTGGAAGCCCGTCTGTGGAACGACATCTTCGTCATGGCACAGAATGAAATCGGTCTGCCACAAGGCACCATTAAAGCCACCGTGCTGGTTGAAACCATTCTCGCTACCTTCGAGATGGAAGAAATCCTGTACGAACTGCGTGAGCACTCGGCTGGCCTGAATGCCGGTCGTTGGGATTACATCTTCAGCTGCATCAAGAAATTCAAGAAGAACAAGGATTTCTGTCTGGCCCAGCGTGGCGCTATCACCATGGAAGTGCCATTCATGCGTTCGTATGCACTGGCACTGGTTAAGGCTTGCCACAAGCGTGGTGCGCCGGCCATGGGCGGCATGTCGGCTCTGATCCCAATCAAGAACGATCCAGTCGCCAATGAAAAGGCACTGGCCGGCATTCGCCACGACAAGACCCGTGACGCCAATGACGGCTTCGATGGCGGCTGGGTGGCTCACCCAGGTCTGGTATCAATTGCTGCCGAAGAATTCCAGAAGGTCCTCGGCGATCGTCCGAACCAGTGGGAAAAACAACGCACCGAAGATTTCGGCGCCAAGGACTGGCTGAACTTCCAACCAGAACAGCCCATCACCGAAGCCGGTCTGCGCAACAACATCAACGTGGGTATCCACTACCTCGGTAGCTGGCTGGGCGGCAATGGCTGCGTACCAATCCACAACCTGATGGAAGATGCTGCTACGGCTGAAATCTCCCGTTCGCAGGTATGGCAATGGGTCGTGTCGCCGAAGGGTGTTCTAGACGATGGCCGCAAGGTTACCGAAGACATGGTACGTGGCATGATCGCAGAAGAGCTGACTAAGGTGAAAGCCACTGTCAGCGCTCAGGGCGAAGATACTGCGACCTACGATCAGGCGGCAGTGATTTTCGATAAGATGTCGCTAACCCCGGAATACCCGGAGTTCCTGACGCTGCCTTTGTATGAAGCCATGGCCTAATAGCTAACGCTTCAGGCAAAGACGGCACCTTCGGGTGCCGTCTTTCTTTGCGGATCCTCTCTCATGATCGCTGCACTCACCTGGTTACTGTTGTATCAACTCACCGGAGAAATCCTGGCACACGTTCTAGCGTTGCCCGTGCCCGGCCCCGTAATTGGCATGGCGCTTCTCTTCCTGACGCTGGTAGTCCGGGGCCAAAGTGAACGCCCGATTCCCAAGGCGCTACAGCAGACGGCCAGCACGCTGTTACAACACCTGTCGCTACTCTTTGTTCCCGCCGGCACGGGCGTGATGCTCTACTTACAACTGATTGTTGATGAATGGTTGCCGATCAGCGTAGCCCTTATTGTCAGCACTCTCGGCGCCATGACAGTAACAGCGCTGATATTACGGGTTATGACCCATAAGAAGTCGGGAGCACATCATGCCTGAACGGATAACGCAGACCTGGGTATACCTTTCCGCAACACCACTCTTCTGGTTAACCATGACATTGGTGGCGTATCAGATCGCTCACTGGATATACCGTCGCTGTGGTGCTCATCCATTAGCGAACCCGGTACTGATTGCCGTGGCCTTGCTACTTACGCTCTTACAGCTGACCCAAACCCCTTACGACACCTATTTCAGCGGTGCCCAGTTTGTACATTTTCTGCTGGGACCTGCGACAGTGGCTCTGGCCATTCCGCTCTATGGCCAGTTCCAGCGCCTGGTCGGACTGGCTGGCCCATTGCTACTCGCTTTGATCGGTGGCTCGCTGACAGCCATGCTGAGTGCTGTGTTTGTTGGCCACTGGCTGGGAGGCAGCATCCCCACATTGCTTTCCTTAGCGCCTAAATCAGTCACCACCCCTATTGCGATGGGTATTGCAGAACGCATTGGTGGGCATCCATCTCTGGCCGCCGTGATGGTCATCGCCACCGGGATCCTGGGTGCCATTACCGCACAAACACTCTTTCGCTGGCTCAAAGTCAAAGATGATGCCGTCGGCGGTTTTGCCCTCGGCGTTGCTGCGCATGGTATCGGCACTGCGCGTGCATTTCAGGTGAGTGAAACCATGGGTGCCTTCGCTGCTTTAGGCATGGGATTAAACGGCATACTCACTGCCATCTCTTTGCCCAGCCTGATGCAGTGGCTCAAACCTTTGTTGCAATAGATCGCAAAATAAGCGTCAGGCCAGAACCAGCTCACAGGGCACCGCCCAATCTAATGCAGCGGCCTGCCAACGTTGCGCCCAGGCACTCGGTCCAAATAGCCGCACTTTTTCAACACCCGGTTCACCCACGAGCGACAGTGCAACAGGATCACGCACATAGATCACGTTGAACACCCCATCCGGCAAGCCACATTGACCACAAAGTTCGGCCAATGCCAGGGCACAGGAAGCTGCATTAGCATCTGGAACCAGGGTCACTGCGCCCCCAGTACTGACAACCGGTAGCGTCAATTGAATGGCTGCTGAAAGTGGCATGCCCGGCCCAGCCAGTGCCAATATTGATCGATTCGCTTCAACTGAAGCAATATCGTTGGCAGGCTGCGCCATCAGTGCCTGCACAAAGGCAATTGCATTCGCAACGTCGGCTTTACCCGCATCCAGATGCGTATGGCTCTCCACCGCGCTGAGTCCGGCAAAATGCGCTTCCAATTCACCCAGGGCGAGCAGCAAAGATTCCAGAAAACTTTTAACCGCTTCAGGCAATAGGCGCTGTGCCTGATTCGCATTAGTAATCGCACTGGCAGCAAGCCCACGATCCACCATGGGTACACGGCGTATTAATCGCTGCGTCGCTGCCTCGCGGATCTCATGAAACTCCTGGGGCATCGCCAAAACCGCGCGGCCATTAATCCATAACGGAATCGCCGGTGCTTCACGCGGCGGCAAAGTACAACATCCTGTCATTTTTATTCCCGGCAGCAAGACCTGTTTTCACATAGTAAAATACGGTCTAATCACTAAATTATTCCTGCACGCATTCTATCTTTTCTATAAGCCCACTGCCCGACTGATGACGACGAAGCCTCAAACAAAACGCACGGTAGCTACCCTTAGCGGTATTCAGGTGTTTGAACGTGCAGATCTGCTTCTGGGCATACTCGCTGCACAGGCCGCTCCCGTGGGGCTGAAATTGCTCGCCGGTGAATCCGGTCTCAATATCTCAACCGTCCATCGAATTCTGGGTGCGCTTGCCAGCATTGGTCTGGTAGAACATCAGGTCGGTGGCTTTTATCGCCTGGGCTTGCGCTGGCTCGAATACGGCAATCTGGTGCGTGAACGTCTACAGATTCGCGATATCGCCCGACCCTTCATTGAACAACTTCATGAGCAGATCGGTGAACCCGTTAACCTGGCCATCCGTGATGGCGATGACATCATCTACCTGGATCGGGCTGCAGCCAATGCAGCTCGAGTACGCGTTTTCTATCGAGTTGGTTCACGCGCACCGCTGCACCTGACCTCACTAGGCAAACTCTTTCTGGCAGAAGAAAGCGCGGTCCAAATTGAAGCCTATGCCAAACGCACCGGTCTCCCTGGCAATACCGAACACTCGTTGACTCGGTTAGCTTCTTTGAACAAAGCCCTGTCGGCAGTGCATCGTGATGGCGTTGCATTCGACAATGAGGAAGCTGAACTTGGGCTGCGGTGCGTTGCTGCACCTGTCAAAGATGACCAGGGATTGCTCGTAGCCGCTATTTCTGTGTCATCACCCAGCGAGCGATTCAGCGAGCACGAAGCCGTCTGGGTACCCGCGCTTAAATCCTGTGCGGACGAAGTATCACGCGCACTAGGTGCGCGCCTATAAGCCACTAAGCCCGTTAGCTCTGCGCTTCAGCCCACTTCTTCAGACGATTGGCATCACCGACGCGCGTCATAGAGCCTTCGGAATCGAGCAGCACGAATAACATCGGACGATTATTCACCTTGGCCTGCATCACCAGACACTTACCTGCCTCGCGGATGTAACCCGTTTTAGACACGCCAATCTCCCAGCCATCGGTACGGACCAACGGATTCGTATTGCGATATTCCAGCATGCGACCCAACACGTCCATACGCGCATCAGATGTCGTTGATGCTTCGCGGATGGCAGGATACTTATAGGCAGCCCCAACCATCTTGGCAAGATCACGTGCCGTGGACACATTAGAAGAATTTAGGCCCGTCGGATCGAGGAACCGGCTATTAGTCATACCCAGTTCCTGCGCTTTGCGGTTCATCGCTGCTACAAATGCTGAAATACCGCCCGGGTAGTTACGGCCCAGCGCATGTGCTGCACGATTTTCCGATGACATCAGTGCCAGCAGCAATGTTTCCTGACGTGTCAGGCGTGCGCCCACGGAAAGACGTGAACGGCTCCCTTTGAGCGTATCTACATCGTCATCAGTAATGACCAGTTCCTCCTGCATAGGCAGGTTGGCATCCAGCATTACCATGGCTGTCATGAGCTTGGTGATAGAGGCGATCGGCACAATCTGTGTCGCATTTTTCTGATACACCGCTTCGCCATTCTGCATATCCAGCAGCAACGCAGCATGCGAATGCAAACCGGGTGAACTACCTACCGGACCATTCCAGTCGCCCCAGTGGCTCGGCGGATTAGCCCGTGGCTTCTTGCTAGCAATGAGGCGGCTCGGCTTTTTAGCCGTTGCACTCACTACTTTGTCACGCGCTGCACTCTGCGCTGCAACAGTTTTCGGTGTTGCCTTCATCACCTGTGACTTCACAGGTTGCGCCGTCTTTTTGGTTTTTGAGGCGACAGTTTTGCTCTTGCTACTCTGCTTGCTATCCGAAGTAGCCGCGCTCTTGCTTGATGTCGCTGCATAACTCACAGAGGCAGAAAGCAGGCCGCTGCTTATGAGCGCTGCCAACAATTTCAGAGAGAGAGATCGCTTATTCAAAGCCATAGATACGCACCACCCGAGCAAAGTGCTCCACAAGCAAACGGCCGATGGAACCCGATTCATATTCAATGGGTGCATTCTAGCGCAAAAGCCCGGATTTTCAAAAGAAAACCCGGGCGCAAAGCCAATTAAATTAATGAGATAGGCGAGTTCTCTTAAGCAACCTTTCAGCTTCGCCGCTGCTCATCCATCAATGCATCAACCACAGCCAGCGCAGTCACGTTAACAATACGACGTACCGTTGCCGTAGGCGTGAGAATATGCGCTGGTTTGCGCGAACCCAACAGAATCGGGCCCACGGTCAGATTATCGCCGGCGGCCACCTTAAGTAGGTTAAACGCAATATTCGCGGCATCCAGATTTGGCATGACCAGCAAATTGGCGGGGCCTTTCAAACGGCTATTAGGGAACACCTGCGAACGGATCACGTCATCCAGGGCAGCATCACCATGCATCTCACCCTCCACTTCAAGCGTCGGCGCCACTTCATGCAGCCGCGCCAGTAGTGCGCGCATTTTCTGTGCAGTAGGCGTATCCAGACTGCCGAAAGAAGAATGCGATAGCAAGGCTACTTTCGGGGCGATACCAAAACGACGGATCTCTTCCGCAGCCAACAGCGTCGTTGTCACCAACTCTTCTACGGTCGGGTCGTAATTGACGTACGTATCGGCGATGAACACCGTACGGCCCGGTAGCATGAGTAGATTCATGGCGGATAGTCGATCAACGCCATCGGCATTGCCAATGATGTTTTCTACGTGCGTCAGATGTAACTCATAACGACCAAATGTGCCGCAGACCAGGCCATCGGCATAACCCAGACGAACCATCAGTGCAGCGTACAGCGTGGCACGGCGACGAATCTCTCGCTTGGCATACTCTGCGCCGACGCCCTTGCGTTCGGTCAGGCGGTGATACTCCTGCCAGAACTCCTCATAGTGGGCTGCAAAGAAGTCACCATCGTTATAGATAACTTCAAAATCCACACCCGGACGAATCCGCAGGCCGGCGCTTTCGATCTTGCGTTCAATCTCGGCAGGACGACCAATCAGTACTGGCTTGGCAATAGCTTCATCGCAGATAACCTGCACCGCACGCAGTACACGTTCCTCTTCACCTTCAGCGAAAACAATGCGCTTAGGTGCCAGCTTGGCCTGAGCAAAAACAGGCTTCATGATCATGCCGGAGTGGTACACAAAGTCATTCAGACCCTGCAGGTAGGTATCCCAGTCACGAATCGGCCGGGTAGCCACACCGGAATCCATAGCCGCCTTGGCTACGGCAGGTGCAATCTTCACAATCAGGCGTGGATCAAAGGGTTTGGGAATCAGGTACTCGTGCCCGAAACCCGAAATCTTCTCACCGTAAGCGGAGGCCACCACATCCGATTGTTCTGCACGCGCCAGATCAGCAATCGCTTTCACAGCGGCCAGTTTCATTTCTTCGGTAATGGTCGAAGCACCCACATCCAATGCACCGCGGAAAATGAACGGGAAGCAGAGTACGTTGTTAACCTGGTTCGGGTAATCTGAACGGCCGGTGGCAATGATTGCATCGTCACGCACTGCCTTCACTTCATGCGGCAGAATTTCCGGCGTCGGATTAGCCAGTGCCAGAATGAGCGGGTCTTTCGCCATTTTGGCAACCATCTCTGGTTTCATCACGCCGCCCGCAGACAACCCCAGGAACACGTCAGCCCCTTCGATCACTTCACTGAGCGTGCGCGCATCCGTCTTCTTGGCATAACGCGCCTTGATCTCATCCATGTCTTCCGGGCGGCCTTCATACACCACGCCATGAATATCCGTCACCCAGATGTTCTCAACCGGCACACCAAGTTGCACCAGCAGCCCCAGACAGGCCAGAGCCGCTGCTCCGGCACCGGATGTGACCAGTTTTACTTCCTTCAAATCTTTACCCAGCAGATGCAAGCCATTGAGTAAGGCAGCGCCCACCACAATGGCCGTGCCGTGCTGGTCATCGTGAAACACGGGAATCTTCATGCGCTCGCGTAACTTCTTCTCAATGTAGAAGCACTCGGGGGCTTTGATGTCTTCGAGATTGATGCCACCGAAAGTCGGTTCCAGACTGGCAATAATTTCGACCAATTTATCCGGATCGTTTTCACTGACTTCCAGATCGAATACATCGATGTTGGCAAACTTCTTAAACAGCACACCCTTGCCTTCCATCACCGGTTTGGCCGCCAACGGGCCAATATTGCCCAGCCCCAGCACGGCGGTGCCATTGGTAATCACCCCAACCAGATTAGCGCGCGAGGTCAGCGTTGCCACCTCTTCCGGTTTCGCCACGATTTCTTCACACGCAGCCGCCACACCCGGCGAATAGGCCATGGAAAGGTCGTACTGGTTGGTCAATTGCTTAGTGGGCGTCACCGCAATCTTGCCCGGCTTAGGGAAGCGATGATAGTAAAGCGCCGACTCCCGCAGGCGTTGTGTGTTGTTTTTTGCAGAATTATCGCTATCACTTTGTTTTTTATCGATTTTGTCGCTCACCGCACCGTCTCCATGGGGATTGTTCTTCATTGAAAGCATACGCCGACTTTCTTAGCCGTGCATGAAGTGCGATAATTACAGTCTTATATGAGAGATGCGCATTCGCGCACCAGATACCCATCACAGAAGACTGGCCGGCACGCTTCAGCCAAAGCAATCCAGCGGAATGCACAAGGACACACAGGAGAAACCATGGTCGCCATCAACGCCCCCGAATACGTTAAAAATACCCGCCTGAAGGCTTGGGTTGAACAGATTGCCCAACTGACCGAACCGGATCAGGTAGTCTGGTGTGATGGCTCACAGGAAGAATACGATCGCCTCTGCGCGCAGATGGTTGAGTCAGGCACGCTGATCAAGCTTAACGAAGCCAAGCGCCCAAACTCCTATCTTGCTTTCTCTGACCCGTCTGATGTGGCTCGCGTAGAAGATCGCACCTACATCTGCTCCGAAAAGCAGATCGATGCCGGCCCAACCAACAACTGGGAAGAGCCTGCCAAGATGCGCGCCACCCTGAACGGCCTGTTCAAGGGCTGTATGCATGGCCGCACGATGTACGTTATTCCATTCTCGATGGGCCCACTGGGTTCACCGATCGCCCACATCGGCATTGAGATTTCAGATTCGCCTTATGTCGTTACCAACATGCGCACCATGACACGCATGGGTAAAGCGGTTGTTGAACTGCTGGGCACGGATGGTGAGTTTGTTCCGTGTATTCACACCGTGGGCGCCCCACTGGGCAAAGGTGAAAAGGATTCTGCATGGCCATGCAACCCGGACACCAAATATATCGTTCACTTCCCAGAGACCCGTGAAATCTGGTCATACGGTTCAGGCTACGGCGGCAACGCACTGCTCGGCAAGAAGTGCTTTGCCCTGCGTATCGCTTCAAGCATGGCGCGTGACGAAGGCTGGCTGGCTGAACACATGCTGATTCTGGGTGTTGAATCGCCTGAAGGTGAAAAGTCTTACGTGGCTGCCGCTTTCCCTTCAGCCTGCGGCAAAACCAACTTCGCGATGCTGATTCCACCGCAAAGCTTTAACGGTTGGAAGATCACCACCATCGGTGATGACATTGCCTGGATCAAACCACGCAAAGACAAAGATGGCGTTACACGTTTCTACGCCATCAATCCGGAAGCCGGTTTCTTCGGCGTTGCCCCGGGCACCAGCGAGAAGACCAACTTTAATGCACTGGCTACCCTCAAAGAAAACATCATCTTCACCAACGTTGCGCTGACCGACGATGGCGATGTCTGGTGGGAAGGCCTGACCAAAGAAGCACCGGCACACCTGATCGACTGGCAAGGTAAAGACTGGACACCGGAAATCGCTAAGGAATCTGGCCGTAAGGCAGCGCATCCGAATTCACGCTTCACCGCTCCGGCTGCTCAATGCCCATCTGTGGATAGCGCCTGGGAAGATCCTGCTGGCGTACCAATCTCGGCATTCATCTTCGGCGGCCGTCGTGCAACGACCGTACCGCTGGTGTATGAAGCATTCAACTGGAACTACGGTGTCTATCTGGCATCAACGCTGGGTTCGGAAACCACTGCCGCTGCCTTCGGTGCACAGGGTGTTGTTCGCCGCGATCCATTCGCCATGCTGCCGTTCTGCGGCTACAACATGGGTGACTACTTCCGCCACTGGCTGAAAATGGGCAACACCGTCGACAACCCACCAGGCATCTTCTGCGTTAACTGGTTCCGTGTGGATGAAGACGGCAAGTTCATGTGGCCTGGCTTTGGCGACAACATGCGCGTCCTCAAGTGGATCGTCGACCGCGTCAAGGGTCGTGTCAACGCCAAGGAAACTGCTCTGGGCTGGACACCGAACTACGAAGACATCGACTGGACCGGTCTGGAAATGACTCGTGAAGACTTCAACAAACTGACCAAGCTCGATGCGGCCGGTTGGGAGAAGGAGCTTGAGTCGCACAAGGAATGGTTCGACAAGCTGGCTGAGCGTCTGCCGCAGGAACTGGAACTGATTCGTCAGCTCAGCACCCTGTCGATGGCCGAGGCTAACAAGCAGGTCGCTTAAAAGCCACGCGCTTCGTTACAAAGGCCACCTACGGGTGGCTTTTGTATTGATAGCAACGGCAGATATGCATATGAGCCCTAAGAACAACACCTTGCACAAACTGGCCATCTGCCTTGCCTGCCTGGCCATTCTGTCCTTGGGTTTACCCGCACAAGCACAGATAGCATCCAGTTCTTTGCCCAGAATGACCAAAGAGGAAGTGGTGCCGACCCGATCTGATTTTGTGGCCCCTAATACGCTATTGGGAGACTGGGGCGGGCTTCGATCTGCACTGGATCAGTATGGGATTGGTTTCACGCTTAACCAGACCAGCGACTATGTGGGCAACACTCACGGGGGTATTCAGCAAGGATTTGTCTACGATGGTCTGTTAGACCTTGAAGTGGATATCGATCTAAACAAAGCAGTCGGCTGGAAAGGCGGAAAGGTTCACTTTACCGGCTATGGCATCCAAGGCCAGAACCTCGCTACCCAATACGTCGGCAGCGTTTTCACCACCACCAACGTCGAAGCAAATCCATCGATCCCTAAAGTGGGCGAGTTCTGGTTCGAGCAAACACTGCTAGACAATCAACTTGGCATTCGTGCTGGCCTGCTCGAAGCAGATCGGTATTACATTATCAGCCCGACTGCCAATGTATTCGTCAACTCGACTTTCGGTTTCCCTGACAGCTGGGAAACGAATATGCCGGGTAGCGGCCCCGGTTACCCGAATGCAACACCGGGTTTGCTCGCCAGCTACGACTTTAACGATGATTGGAAAGTCACGGCATCCGTCATGAACGGCACACCCAATGGTCCTGACACCACTTCCTCACAATATGGAATCACGCTACCCATAGGCACTGGCACCCTCTCCTGGCTTGAAACAGCTTTCTCCCCGGAATGGTCTCTGGGCAACCAGGTTCTCCCGGGGTATTACAAACTCGGCGGTTGGTATAACTCTTACACGGTTGACAACGTCACCCTCGATGACAGTGGGCGGACATTCAGCAACCCGATTAATACGACCTATAAGGGACAATATTCCGTATACGGCCTGGTCGATCAGGCACTATGGCGCGAAGCCAACAGCACGACCCAAGGCCTTAATGCCTTTGCCCGTGTCACCTATAGCCCGCAAACCAACCGCAACCTGATCACCTGGTACTTTGATACCGGTCTTGCCTACATCGGGTTGTTTGATGGTCGCCCGGAAGACATTATTGGTCTCGGTTTTGCCTGGGCCAAATTCACGCCCTATCTGAACAGCCAGATAAGTTCACAAAATATACTGGCCGGCACACAAACGCCGATGGCCACGGCAGAATCCTTGATTGAACTCACCTACCAAGCACCTATCTCCCCCTGGTTAACGTTGCAGCCATTTTTCCAATACGCCATGAATCCAGGCGGCAAAGCACCTATGCCTAACAACCCGAACCAGGCCATCCCTAGCGCAACCGTCGTTGGTTTACGCGCCAACGTTGCTTTCTAGCAAGGTCGTTAAGGCGTCACTGCCCTATCAGGGCAAGCTGCTCGAACTTCTGCCCAATCAAAACAGGGGCCCGGATCTGTCTTGCGCCCCGGCGCAATATGCGAATGGCTGGTAATAGCAGCAATCGGCCATATCCCTGTCAAAGATTTCAACAGAGCATTTAACGTTAGGTACTGCGCCGGTTCAAACGGCGTATCGTCGTCACCTTCCAGCTCGATACCTATCGAAAAATCATTACAGCGCTCACGCCCCTGCCAGTTCGATAAACCGGCGTGCCATGCACGCATGCTTACCGGCACGAACTGCACCAACTCGGCATTCCTACGGATCAGAAAATGGGAAGACACCTTCAACCCGGCAATCTGCGCGTAGTACGGATGCTCATCGGGACTCAGCTGGTTCGTAAAAAGCTGTTCAATAGCCGGCCCACCATACTCCCCGGGAGGCAGACTGATCGAATGGATCACAATGAGATCGATCGAGACCCCATCCGGCCGTTGGTCAAAATTGGGTGAAGCAACAATTCGAGCACCAGAGTGCCACTCGCATGACGTCTTTGAATTCATGCAACGATAATAACCAATTCCTTGCAATTTATTCAGCTTTCACATGGTTTCCGTGACATAGATAGCGATTTTGTGTAACTTAAGCACCTCAACCAATCACTCAAATTTTCAATTCCATGATTCGCAAACTTATTCTTGCCATTGGCATCCTTCCTACTCTTCTGGCGCTCACCGCCTGTCAGACCACCAATAGCAATGGTCAAGCGTTGACACCCCGTGAAGTGGTTGCCAAACGAGAGGCTATTCTCAAGATGTCACGCACTGGCCTGGATGATCTGATCCGCCAGAATCCGAAAGTTGCAGAAGAAATTCGCAAGAGCGCCGGTTATGCCGTCTTCAATGCAACCAATGTGAATATCGTTCTAGTCGTTTTATCTAACGGCGATGGCGCTTTGTTCCAGCCTGGTCAGAAACCTTTCTTCATGCAAGAGCGAAAAGCAGGCGAAGGTGCCGGAGCTGGCTATCAGAAGCAGTACCAAATCATCATTTTCAAGAACGCTGATGCGATCAAACAATTCACAGCAGCCAAAGGTGTTGGTGGTGACGTAAACGCTAACATCTCTGCGGGCTCTGGTGGCATGCAACGATCCTTCAACCCTAATGTCACCACTTATCTGGTTGGCCAATCGGGCTACGACCTACAGGCCAACTGGGGTGGCGAGCTTTACACACCGAATGACACACTGAACAACCCTGACATTCAGGGCGGCTACTAAACCTCAGTGTCTGTCACATTAACGAATAAAAAAGCCCGGTTCCCCGGGCTTTTTTATTCTTCGTCGCCTTCGCCCTCTTTCTCATCTGGCTCAACGGGTTGCGCTTCCTTATTCCGATAAGCGGTATAACTATCTCGCAACAGACAGTTTCGAACAAAATCGATGGAACTGCGGAGGGTGTAGTAATCACTAGAGACTGACTTCGGCACTTTCATACCCAGTGCATCACGCTCCATCGTATCCAATCGCGTCAGATACGCCTGCTTTTCATCCGGGTTATAAGAAGACACCAGTTCCTGCTCAAAAAACTTCAGGCTCCCGTACATACGGTTAATTCGACCTCTTACCCGGTTCTTGTGATAGTTGGGCATCGAACGGATGATTGGATAAGCCAAAGCAAAAAACGGCAACAGTGTAACGAAGAGGCGCCCTATAAATTCAGCCAGCCAGAAAGGCATAAACTGCATCAATGTTGGCGTGCCTTTCTCGTAAAAAATTTCTGCCTCTTTACTCCGGAACTGCGTGCTATCTAAAAACCTCGGGAACTCGCCTTCCTTAGAAAAGAAACTTTCCTTGCCGTTAATTGAACGCGCCGCAATGAGGAACAAATATTTAATCGCAGGATGCAAACGGTCATCCACCAGAATTTCTGTAGTTGTTGCCAACATGGTGTAGGGGGTTGCCGGAAGATTTCTCTGAAGACTCACGCCACCAACAGGCATTGTCACCATTTCGATGGACGGAATCAGCCGGGCATAGGTTTCTGCGCGACCAAAATTTGCCAACTGCAGCCCGGGCATTTTTAACAGCGCCTGAATATTTGGAGCGTCATAGGTGTCAACAATACAGACGCTCTCAATCTCCTTTTTATTCAGCGCCTCTATTGCCTCATCGTCAGGCATGTGTTTGAAGTTCTCATTGTCTAGCGACAGGCCATTGATTTCGATCCATAGCTTGGCAACTGCATAGGTACCACTATTTTTTGTACCCACATTGATAGGTCGCCCAATTAATGCATTAATACGTTCCTGCGTGTCCAGCGGCTTATCCGAGCGGTAAAAACACCAATACGGTTGATAATTGATACTGCCCAGCGTCTGTATACCCTGAGTATGTGGTTTAGCAGCACCGCTCATTACAAACGCGGCCATTACGGGATCATTACGATCCTGCAAATGCATGACATTTTCAACCGAGCCTTCAGTCGGCACCAAATCGAGTCGAATCCCTTGCGATGCAAAGTACTCCTGGTATTTTTTGCCCAACATCTCATTAGAACTGCCTGCCGGTCCGGTTGCCATCACCACATGCGGCGGCGGTGCCGGGTCTGCCCACCAGATTGCCCCCACAAGTATGACGAATAGAATGGTCAGCGCCGGCCAGGTTTCTTTAATAAACTGAACCAGATCGTTCCAGCCATCGACAATCGTTTCATGGATAGCGACAATCTGATCTTTTACATCTTCGTGAAAACTGCCCATAAAGCCCCTCAACACTTCAAAATTACTGCCCAAGGCAGAAGACTAACGGATAATCACGGTTTTCGTCTAAAACAACGACCATAGTGCGTACACAGATCGATCAGACAAATTTGAAAATTGCACACACCCCACATACTCGGGTCGCTGTTGCCGCCTGCTTTGGTACATTTCTGGAGTGGTACGATTTTCTGACCTTTGCTGCGCTGGCCGTCTGGTTTGGGCCACTTTTCTTCCCTCCGGAAAACCCCACCGCTGCGCTATTGGCCAGCCTGGCCACTTTTGGTGCCGGCATGGTGGTCAGGCCTTTGGGCGCCGCCATCTTTGGCTCGCTCGGTGATCGCATCGGACGTCGCAAAGTATTCATGATCACCATTCTGCTGATGGGAGGCGCCACCCTTGCCGTCGGCCTTTTACCAACCTACACACAAGCCGGCCTCTGGGCACCGATCATGCTTCTCGTGCTCCGCCTGCTGCAAGGTTTGTCTGCAGGTGGGGAAATTGGTGGTAGCGCTGTCTACCTGACCGAACATGCGCCTGCGCAGAACCGTGGGCTGTATACCAGCGTGCTACAACTTATGGGGCCTCTTGGCATTCTGGCTTCAACGCTGCAAATCGCATTCTTACAGCAGACTTTGAGCCCCGAAGACTTTATAACCTGGGGATGGCGCGTGCCGTTCTGGGTATCGCTCATCCTGCTGATCATTTCCCTCAAAGCGCGCATGGCGTTGCACGAAACCCCGATATTCCATGCGCTACAGGCTAAGGCAGGCCTCGCAAAAACGCCACTACGTGACTGCTTCCGTGATCGGCAAACCCTATCCCGCATGGGCATACTATTTCTCTGCGTATCTGCGGGCGGTGCCGTCTTGTTTTTCTCTGCCCAGGTCTACAGCGGCGTTTTCCTGAAAACGGTTGCCGGTTTTGATGGTGCGCACAGTAGCCTACTGGTTGCGATTGGTACCGCGACACTTTTCCCGTTAACGCTATTTGCCGGCTGGTTATCCGACCGCATTGGTCGTCGCAAAGTTGTACTGGCCGGCCTACTTCTCGGCGCCATCTGTATCCAGCCCGTGTTTAGCGGCTGGCTTGCGACATCCGCAACAACCAGCAACCTAGAAGCCGGTCTGCTCATGATGCTCATCACCCTGCCGTTAGCACTGGTCACAGGGCCGCAGACAGCGTTACTCGCAGAACTATTCCCTGCCCGTACCCGTTACAGCGCCGCTGCGCTCCCGCATAACCTATCGGCCGGCTGGGTCGGGGGACTGCTGCCCTTCTTCATTACATTAATTAACGATGCGACCGGCAATCCACTTGCTGGTCTCTGGTATCCGACGATCCTGCTAGCGGTAGCCTTTCTTGTCGGCTTGAAATATCTGCCAGAGACACGCGGCGTCAATTTAAGCCTGTAGCTTAGCCCCAGCGACGCACCCTACCGGTATCGATATGTACAAACTGTTCGGAAGGGTAATAACCAACCCCGCCTGCATCAAGCGAAATCGCTGCGTCCCGTAACTCTGCCAAGGGCACACCCGGTAGCCGAACATCAATGGCCTTGCCTTCCATGTGTAGGCTTCGCTTGGCGACACCACCGCCACGGGAATTTCTCAAATGGCTATTGGTTTCCGGACAACGATAGCCAGAGATCACTTCAAAGGCAGGCAGCGACTTCCCACCCAGAACGTGACGTACCTGGTGGAGCAAATCAAAGAGTTGTGGGTCAATCTGTCCGACAGTACCCGAGTAATGGTCCCGCAAAAATCGATTCAACGTCCGCAATGCATCCGGCACATACTGATCGTTGACCGCATAAGTCAAATCAATACGCTCCCGTGTATGGGTATGATTGAATGCCAAAACCCGCTGCTCACCGGAAACCAATCCAGCTACCGATTCTTGCGCTGGCCGTTGCGGGTAGCCCGCTTTGGCCGCCCCTGCAAATGGCAAAGCGACACCACCAGCCGTTAGTTTGATGGCCTTGTGCAGAAACTGGCGACGATCGTGTTTTGTTGTCTTCATGTTTTGATTCTAGTCCACTTACTGAGGATTACCAGTCGTATTAGACACTTGTGTCTGAAAACGCTGGCTGTATTTCTGCAAAGCCGCTCTCAGTTGGCGATCATGTCCATAAATATCACCATAGAAGTAAATGGCGCCACCGCGCTGTTTCACAATAGCGGTCGCATAAGCAATCACTACCATGATTGGATTTTTAATCCGTATGGTTTTAGACGTCCCGTTTTCCATCGCCTCCCGGATTTTTTCCGGTGTCCACTCTGGCTCACCTTTCAATACAAACTCTGCAAGTTCCACCGGTGATTCCACCCGGATGCATCCATGGCTTAAATCCCGACGGTCACGCTGAAAGAGCCCAACGGAAGGTGTGTGGTGCATGTAGATATTGTCATTATTCGGGAAAATGAACTTGATATCGCCTAATGCATTCTGCGCTCCGGGGCGCTGACGTATGCGGGACTGCCCACTCTGCAAGGCAGCTAATTGCGCATCATCCAGATGCGTTACCACCTCGCCCGAACGCGTCACAATCTCGAACCCCTGACGGTCAAAATAACCAGGATCCCGTCGCAGCTTAGGCACTGTCTCTGCTTTGGTAATGGATGGTGGCACATTCCAGTAAGGGCTGAATTCAATGGCACGCATCTGCTCGTCAAACATAGGCGTCTGGGTATTCAGCGCCTTGCCAACGATCACATTCATTTTTAAGGGAATCTGAACTTCGTCCCCATTAATCTCAAGACCCCGTAATTCAAACTCTGGCAAATTTACGACCAATAGACGCTTATCCACCATCAATGGCGTCCAGCGCAAACGCTCAAGCGTCAACGAGATTTGTTCAACACGGGTCGCAGGTTTAACATTCAGTTGTTCGAAGGTGGTCTTCCCGATAACCCCATCGGGGGTCAAACCGTGCCGCTTCTGAAAAAGTTTTACCCCATCAACTAGCGTGCCCTGATAACGCTCCGGCGCCAAAAACCCAGTCGGCAAATCACCCAAAGAGACTAAGCGAGCTGCCAGCAACCCTACACCGGCATAAGCAGCACCAGGCTCCAGCTTTTGTGCAGGTAACGGTGGCAGATTTCCTGACCATGCCAGATTACCCTCTAAAGCACGGTAAGTGACGAGCCATGGACGCAATGCCTTGTATAAAGGAAATGAGGGGGTTGCTTCCTTAACTGCCAGACTCAAGTCACCGGCAGCAACAGCCGCATTTAGCGTTGCCTGTAGATTGAGTGTCTTGGGCGGCACATCGAAATTGGCGTAAACCGTACGCGGATCTACACGCCCATAGTGCAAATCATGCAGATAGCGCAGCAGAGACTGCGTAATAGATGAATCAAGTTCCGTCTGTTTAGCAACAGATAGGGGCGCACCCTGACTTGCTGCAGCAACGTCCTTAGACAAGATGGAAGCATCATAATCTGATGGATTGAGCCCCTCATCCCCCGCCTGCTCAAGAATCTTCACGGCAGATTTTGCCAGCGCCGTTGGTCTACCCTGCACGACCCAAGCAACAGAAGTTTCGGCTGACATAACAACTGGAGAGAGGGCCAGCATGCTTAAAGCACAGGTTATAGCCAACAAGCGCTGACGCCAGATAACCATGGGGGATCTCCAAAAGAATATTTGGAATCATTGTGCCGTATTTCATGCCAATAGACTATTTGATGAATCACTCAAATCGCCTGCACAAAAAATTCTTGACAGGGTGTTTGTAGGCTCTATAATTGATTATGTTGCACCGCAGCAAATCTATTAGAGAGCCTGCCTGGTGCAAAGAATAAGAAATACCGAGACCCGCGTTTTTGTTTTTTTAGTTCTTAGCTTCACCCCTTTGATCATCTATTAGGAGTTCACCATGTCTGCACTGAATAACGAACAAGTACTGTCGGCCAACAAGGCTGCTATCGATACGCTGCTGTCTGTTGCTAACACCGCTCTGGCTACTGCCGAGAGCCTGGCTGCACTGAACCTGGGCACCGCCCGCGAAGCACTGCAAGACAGCGCCAAGAACGTTCAAGCTGCTATGGGTGTTAAGACCCCACAAGACGCTGCTGCGCTGAACACCAAGCTGGGTCAACCAGCTGTTGAGAAGGCTGTTGCTTACTCGCGTAGCGTTTACGAAATCTCGACCGGCGCTGCTAACGAGTTCACCAAGCTGATTCAAGCTCAGTTCGTAGAACTGAACAAGGCTGCTCAAGATCTGGCCGAAAAGACTGCCAAGGCTTCGCCATTCGGTTCTGATGTTGCTCTGGCTGCTGTTAAGCAAGCTGTGAATGCTGCTAACTCGGCATTTGACAACCTGAACAAGGCTGCCAAGCAAGCTGCAGAATTCACCGAAGCCGGTGTTTCTGCTGCCACTTCGGCTGCTGTTAAGGCTGCTGGCACCAAGGGTAAGAAGTAATCCTTCGGTACCTCGCTGGATAGCGGCCTAAGCCACAAGCTAACCGCTACCCACAGAACCCCGCCCGGATCTGATGATCTGCGCGGGGTTTCTCTTTTATAGCGATAATGTCGTCATGACGACATTTAACTTTGATACGCCCATAAATCGCCAGACGCCTCCCCACGATGACTCTGTAAAGTGGGCAAAGTATGCGGGGCGTGATGTGTTGCCCATGTGGGTAGCCGATATGGACTTTGCCCCACCGCCAGTGGTGATAGAGGCCGTGCAAGCCAGGGTGGCGCATGGTGTGCTTGGTTATCCGCACGTCACGCAGTCGGTAATAGATGCTGTCCTGCTTCATCTTGAGCGGGATCTTGGCTGGGTTGTTGATCCTGATTGGCTGGTCTGGCTTCCCGGTTTGGTGACAGGGCTTAATGTGGCCTGTCGGTCTGTGGGCGATACAGGTAGTGCTGTACTGACATCAACCCCCATTTATCCACCGTTTTGTTCAGCGCCAAAGTTCAGTGAACGCACCCTGCAAACAGTTTCCCTACAGCAGCAGGGGAATGACTGGATATGGGATCTGGATGCGCTTAAGTCTGCCAGCGATGCCTCTACTAAGCTCCTGATGCTTTGTAATCCGCATAATCCAGTTGGCCGTGTGTGGCGTGAAGATGAGTTGCGTGCTTTGGCTCAACTGGCGGAGGAGCGAGATTGGGTGATCTGCTCGGATGATATTCATTGTGAGTTGTTGCTAGAGCCAGGTGTGAGGTATACACCGCTGGCGAGTCTTTCTCCGGAAATTGCACGACGGACAATTAGTCTATTCGCCCCGTCCAAGACTTATAACATCCCCGGACTGGGCGCTTCATTTGCGGTGATTCCGGATGCAGTTTTACGCCGTCGATTCGAACGGGTGATAGCGGGCATTGTGCCGCATATCAATGTGCTGGGTTATACCGCTATGGAAGCGGCTTACCGTGATGGGGTGCCATGGCGTAATGCACTGCTTGCGTATTTAAGGGTCAATCGGGATCGTCTGATTGGCGCAGTCAATGCGATGCCGGGTCTGAAGGTGCATTCACCTGAAGCCACTTATCTGGCCTGGATTGATGCCCGTGGTCTGCAACTGCCAGAAGGCGTAAGCGCGGCACAGTTTTTTGAAGCAGCCGGTGTGGGGCTCTCACCAGGTCAGGATTTTCAGGCCGGTGCAGCTGATTATGTGCGGTTCAATTTCGGTTGTACGCGACAGACGCTGGAAGAAGCGATTGCCCGCATGGCCAGCGCTTGTGCAAGGCAGGTTGGTTAGCGCTTACGGTTATCGAGCAGTAATTCACGCAGGAACAGATGCTTGGCAACTTCTCCCTTGAGCATCGCTCGTATTTCCGCATCGCTCTGACGGCCCTTGAGCTCCAGTCGCTCTCCGAGAATTTTACAGTCGGTACATATAGGTGCATCCAGAGGCTGCTGAACGATAAGGATCGGGTACTGTTCGCGCAGGAGATGCAGTGGTAGGTTGCCATCGCTCCGGTAACCACGGATATCTGCACCGGGTAACAGGAAACGGTACTGCTCGTATGCGGCATTGAAGTTATAGGGTACCCATACCTGCTGACCAGCCAGTTGCCATTGCACAGCGTCTTTATAACGGCCCATGGGGCCATCGAAGACGGTTAGAAAGCCCGTAAGGGTGAGATAGGCGGCAAAGACCCCTGGCAGCGTGAGCCAGGGTAGGAGGCGTGGGATAAGTAGCGATAGCACCAGGCCGCTAAGTACGATGACCAGGAGTACGGCTTCCGTACCGGAATACAACGTTTGGCCGACATCCTGCTGCAAGAGCCAGCCGAGATAACCGATCGCGCTGATTGCGAGGGTGCAAATCAGCGTGGTGGCAAAAAGCAACCAGCGATTCAGTCGGAACCATACGAGTGCAATCAGAATAGCCAGCGCCGGCATAGCTTCAAGTAGGTAGCGGCTGGAACGTTGGCTCGGGAAGCAGAAAACGACAAATAGAATCAGCACCCACCACCAGAGATACTTTTCGTCATTGCTTAAGTCGCCATGACGAAATAGACGCCATAACGCAAGACCGATGGTCCCGAAAACAATGATGGCTAATAGACCGGCGTTAATGCCATAGCCCGGAATCAGCGTCCAGATGCTCCCATCTCCCCAGAACATCTTTGAGAGATAGCTTGGACCATGTGGATCAAATTTACCGGCGTTTTCGCCGATCACAAACTCATTCCAAACCGCTTGCGGATCCGGATCAAAAACAAACCACAGAGCAAAAATGCCGAGCGAGAGCAGGGCAATTAGGATCAGTTTGTAGGTGTCGCGCTTAAAACACTCTAAAAACCGATAATGCCGGTAACGCAGATACCAGAAGGCAAGACCAACCCCGACGGGTAGCAGCAAGGCAAAGGATTTGTAGAGCAGGCCGATACCGATAGCGATGCCGATGGCGAGAGGGATTTTCCAGGCAGATTCAAAACTCTGTTTGCCGCCATAGAGCAGCAGAAAGAAGGGCATGAATAGCCAGAAGATTTCACCCGCATTGGTAAGGAAGGGGCGGCCAAATCGGTAAGTGCTGAAGAAGGCTAGCCAGACAATAGCGGCAATCAGGCCGGTAACAATGTGCCGACCCGAAATCTTCCAGCCGAGCAGCCCAACCAGTAAGGCCGTAGCGAAGGTGTAAAGCACGTTGGGATAGCGTAATTGCCAGAGGGTCCATTCCTGACCCCAGTGCGTACTAAGCATGCCTTGCCAGAAGAGCATGGGTGGCTTGGTGTTGCGCATGTTGTCGAGTGTGGATTGCAGGGGCAGCCAGTGGCCGCTATCTGCTGTCAGGCGGGCGATATGGGCGTAGGGAAACTCATCACCGTTTTTGGGGATTTGCAGACTATCCAGTCCGAAAAAGTAGGTGCCGATGGCCAGAAGGAATACCGCAATACCCCATAGAATGGCCAGGGGAGCTGAGCGTGGGCCAGGATCTAGCTTGAGCCGTTGTTGGCGTGAATTGGCTGGCGTGGCCTGTTTCTTCATGCGTTCGGGGGTGTCTGCCGGGCAGCTCGGTTAATCTTGAGCCGGCCAAAAGTCCAGAAATCATTGGCGACAAAGTTGAACAGGCTGGCAATAACTACGGCAATCAGGTTGGCCAGCATGTAATGGAGGAATAGTGCAAACAGGTTCGTCAGGCCAAACTGGACGGCAATGCCAACCCAGCAAGCAAGCGAATATTGGCCGAACTGAATGAGAACCGGTACGGAACGATGCTGCTTGCGGTCGAGCCAGGTCCAGCGGCGGTTCCAGAAGAAGTTGCTGATCGTTGCGACAAAAATAGCCAGAGCTAGTGACAGATTTAACCGGAGGGTTTGTTGAGCCACTTCAGTGAAGAGGTATTCCTGACCAACATACAGAACCGCCAGATTGACCACAACACCCGAGGCACCAACGATGCCGAATTTGATAAAGCGCGGCCGAAACAATGCGCCGATCAGAGGCAATGCCTGCAAGGATTGAATTAGCGCACGCATATCGAACACTCTCACGAACGCCGTGTCAGCGAGATTCGAGCGTGAAAGAAACAGGTTGTGCTGTAGGCGGTAGCCCCAGCAGTTCGTGCGCTTTAGCCAGCACTTGTTCCGGGGTGATCTGTTTGAGGCACTGGTTGTCACCATCGCAAGGGGACATGCGATGGTTGTAGGCCGTTAGACAAGGCGAACAGGCCAGTGGCTGATGGAAAAAGTAGGCGTTCTTGGCCCACGATTGGTACAGACGCGGCGTTTCTGGCCCGAAGAGAATAATCGTGGGAATAGGGGTCATAGCCGCAAATTGCCCCGGACCACCGTCATTGGTTACCAGCAAAGCAGCCCGATGGAACAGCGCCAACAGGTGACGGACAGATCGGGTGTATCCCGTAAGATCAATACACATCGGGTGGCGGCAATGATTCAGTACGGCCTGGCCAAAGGCCTTGTCGCCCTTCAGGCCGATGACACCCACGGCATAACCCTGTTGCAGAAAGTGATCGGCAACACGGTAATAGTTTTCCAACGGCCAGGCACGAATCGGCAGAATGCCGCCGCTAGGATAGATCAGCACCAGAGGCTTGCCAGCGACTGTCGGGAAATCGGCTTCGAGTTTAGTGACTTCGTTGGTGATCTCGCCGTCATTGAAGATCAGGGTCGGTGGGACAATGACTTCGTCTGTTGGTACCGTTTTGCCCGCCGGGTAGGACGTTGCATCAATAGCATCAACCATGGTCAGAAGCTGATGGCTAAGATGGCGGTACGGGTTGTACATCACCGGGTTGGTGAGGTATCCGCCACGATAGAGGCCTTCCTGGGTATGCGGCTCAAAGCCGACCAGCACCGGTGCGCCACTCATATAGGCAATAAGACTGCTGACCCGGGCAAATAGTTCACAGTCGATAACGACATCAAAGCGCAGGGTGCGCATTTTCTGTAGCGCTTCCCACATGTCTGAAGCAAAGTCTTTCAGATTGCTATCATTCAGGGTAATTACGTTCTGCTTGGGGACGATATTCAGTAGGTCCAGCACTTCGCGGTTTTTGGCGAAAAGCATGACATGGAGTTCAGCACCCGGATAACGTGATTTGATCCGCTGGAACATCGGTTCGGCTAATACCAGGCTGCCCATTTCGGACAACAGGATGACCAGAATGCGTTTTGGCTCAAGGCTACGTTTGCGCCGTAGGCCCAGTTTACGGATGCACCAATCCCAGGCTGTAAAGAGGGCGCACAGGGGCACACCTGCATATTTATCGACAGCGCGTTGGAATCGGATATCCATGTATATGAGTTATTCAGCCAGCAAAGCCTGAATGATACCCGCCCTTGAGATAAAATGCCCCCATGACCGCTTGTCTAATCTTACGAAACCGGGGAGCCCATGCTTAATCGCTGGTTTCCTATGATGGTCTTTGCTGTGGGGCTATTGGCAGCTATTTTCACGGCTACCTTGCCGGAACGCCCACAGTTTGAGCAGCCTGATCAAGCTGCGTCAGCGTTGGCTGCCACAAAGGCCGCTGCTTTGCCCGCAAGCTTTGCCTGGGCAGACTTGCCAAGGCCAACGCCCTCCGCACATGCGGCAACCCTGGCAGAAGTATTGCCGGGTACGCGTTTGCCCGTTGCCAGAACAGAACAGGATCTGGAGCCGGTACATCTGGTCGCGGCCTGGTTCGGCGGTAGCCGGGAAGGCGCGGCGGATGTCTCCCTATACCAGGCAGACTGGCATGCAAATGCCTCCTGGTTACCTGCGCGGGAAATTATGACGCGACAGCAAGCTGAACGAGAACTGGGTCGTAATATCCGTAAGCTGGGAAATCCCCTGATCGTCACAGAACCTGGCCGGCTACATTTATTCTTTGTGAGTGTTTCTTACGGGGGTTGGGCTGGGAGCGCTATTAACCGCAGCACCTCCACGGACGGCGGTAAGTTCTGGCAGCCATCACAACGTATTGTGACCAGTCCATTCTTTAATCTGAGTACGCTGGTACGCAACCCGGGCACCTGGTTATCTGACGGCAGCCTGGGGTTGCCCGTTTATCACGAGTTTGTGACCAAGCATGGCGAATGGCTGCGCCTTGACCCCGAAGGCCGTGTTCTAGCCAAAGAGCGGATGCCAATGCCGAGAGCCACATTGCAGCCGGCCGTGGTTGCGCTGGATGGTCAGCGTGCCGTTGCCGCACTGCGTGATGCCGGACCCGGCGAAAACCAGGTCCAATGGAGCGAAACACATGATGCTGGGCGTAGCTGGCAAGCGGGATCGGCTCGAACCATTCCTAATCCGAATTCTGCGGTCGCGATGATCGGGCTACGCGATGGTAGCCTGCTGATGGCCGGAAACCCGATTGGCGGTAACCGTAACCAACTCTCTCTGTTGCGCTCCACTGATCAGGGAAGCACCTGGACCCTGGTGCGTGTTGTAGAACAAAGCCCGAACGACCGTGATGAATTTTCCTATCCGGCGTTGATTCAGGATCGTACCGGGGCCATACACCTTGTGTATACCTGGTTACGTAAGGGCATTCGACATGCCCGATTTACCCAGGCCTGGCTGAATAATCCGGGTAACCCTACTGTACCGGCGGTACCACAATGATGTTGCCTGATCGCATATTCATGCGTTTGCTGCGTTTGCCATATGTGCGCACACGCATGCTTATCATGATGCTGTCGCTGGTGATGTTCGTGCCTTTGGCAGATCAGCTACTGTGGCGTTACGTTTATGGCTTTATTAATGATCTGAGCCCAGGCACTTGGCTGATATTTTTTGTCTGGCTTGGCTTCCCCGACGCTTTTAATTTCTGGGTACGTGAAGAGTTGGCTTTCAAGCGCCGACTGATCCTCTGCCTGGGAATGCTGTGTTTCTATGTGTTGGCGCTTGGCGCTATCCCGTTTGACCCATATGCCTACGGTTTTCAGCCTTGGATTATTCTGTTTGGGTTGACTGCCTGGGTGGCCTGGCATGGCCGCAATGCAGCAGGGATTACCCTGTTGCTCGGTATTGATCTGGCCGTTTATGCACTGCATGGACTTGCGTCAGATAACCTCTGGGATTACCTCTTTGATCCGGTCATGATGATTGTTCTCGCTATTAGTCTCATCCGCCCGCTCATGTCTCGTCGTAAAATCCGCTCTCAATCCTAACCTTAGGCTGTTCCATGTTTGATCTCGTTAATAAACATCGTAAATTTGTTCAGATCTTGCTCGCCATGATCACGCTGCCATTTGCCTTCTGGGGTATTGATTCCTATTTCAAGGACGCTGCGTCGACAGACGAAGTGGCGCGTGTGGGCAGCAGCAAAATCACCATGCAGCAACTGGATGTTGCTATGCGTGAGCGCGCAGATCAAATACGCAGCCGTCAGGGAGGCTCGGTGGATGCCAAACTATTCGAATCACCTGAGTTCCGCCAAAGTGTTCTAAACGAACTGGTCGAGCAACGTTTGCTACTGGTCGAGTCGGAGCGCTTGGGGCTGGTGGCCAATGATGTCATTTTACGTGAGCTGATCGCCCAGATTCCTGCGTTCCAGGAAAACGGTAAATTCTCACCGACGAAATACGAACAAGTATTGCGTGCACAGGGTATGAACCCGACCACTTTCGAACAGAACCTGCGTCGTGATCTGACACAACAGATGCTGGTGAATGGCGTGGCTGCAACCACACAGATTTCCAAGACTCAGCTGAACCAGATCATTACGGCTGAATCACAGGAGCGTGATGTGTCAGTTGCCATGATTTCTGCGAGTGATTACCTGAAATCGGTGAGCGTGAGCGATGAAGCGGTTCGACAGTTCTATGAATCCAACCCCAAGCAGTTCCAGACGCCGGAACGCGTTAAGGTGGCTTATGTCGTGCTGAGTGACCCTAAGGTTGTTGCCAAAGAGTCTGAGAATTTCAGCAATATGGTTTACGAGCAATCTGATAGTTATAAAGATGTCGCCAAAGCACTTAACCTGAAGGTGGAAGAGAGCGGCTGGATTAGTGGCAATGGTCAGGGCGCACAGGGTTTACTGGCGAACCCGAAGGTACTGCAAACCATCTTTAATCCGGGCAGCCTCAAAGATAAGCGGAATAGTGCGGCGATTGAAGTTGCGCCCAATGTGCTGGTTTCGGTGCGTGTTACAGAATACGAACCAGTTGGCCTACGTCCCTTTGATACCGTTTCTGCAGACATTAAAACTTATTTGACGCGTAAAGCGGCTGTCGAAAAGGCAACGGCTGACGGAGAAGCCAAGCTTGCTGAGCTCAAAGCTGGTAAAGCGCCAGCTGATTTAAAATGGTCGGCCAACAAGAGTGTGAGCCGTCTGCAGCCGAATGGTTTGCCGGGGGACGCCGTGCAACTCGTGGGTGCTGTCGATGCTGCAACCTTGCCGGCCTATACCGGTGGTCAGGCGGGCGGTGAGGGTTATGCGCTTTACAAGGTCAGTGCCGTTAAATCGGGTGCGGCACTCGGTGATGAAAAGCGTGCGCAGATTGGTATGGCTTATCAGCGTTTTGTACAACAGGCTGACGTGGTCAGTCTGATGGTGGGCTTGCGTGATCGTCACCCGGTAAAGATTGCCAAGCGACCGGAAGCTGAGAAGCAATAATCTCTGAATTGCAGACGATAAAAAAGCCAGGGAATTAACCCTGGCTTTTTATTTGGCCAATCGAATGTTTAGACTTCTTCGTGGCCAAGTGCCGTGATGTTAAAGCCCGAGTCGACATAGGTGATTTCACCGGTCATGCCGCTGGCCAGATCGGACAGCAGGAAGGCGGCTACATTGCCGACTTCGTCAGTAGTCACGTTGCGGCGAAGCGGGGCAACCTTGGCGTTATGCGCCAGCAGCTTGCCGAAGTTACCGATGCCTGAGGCTGCCAACGTTTTGATCGGACCCGCAGAAACTGCATTGACGCGAATGCCTTGTGGACCCAAAGCGACGGCCATGTAACGGGTTGCCGCTTCAAGGCTGGCTTTCGCCATGCCCATGACGTTGTAGTTTGGCATGACGCGTTCAGCGCCCAGATAGGATAGGGCTAGAAGCGCAGGGTTGTTACCCTTCAACAACAAGGGACGCGCTGCTTTTGCCAGGGCGGCATAGCTGTATGCCGAGATGTCATGAGCAATGCGCGAGGCTTCACGAGTCAGGCCATCGAGGAAGTCGCCTTCCAACGCTTCGGCTGGTGCGTATGCAATCGAATGAACCAGACCATCCAAGCCATCCCAGTGTTTGCCGAGCTCGGTGAATAGATTTTCGATTTCGGTATCGTTGCCGACATCGAGAGGAAAAATTAGTTTGCTATCGAATTCGTCAGCGAACTTGGTAACACGATCGATAAAGCGCTCGTTCTGGTAGGTGAAGGCTAGCGTGGCGCCTTCACGATGACAAGCCTTGGCAATGCCGTAAGCGATAGAATGTTTGGACAGCAGACCGGTGATCAGAATGCGCTTGCCAGCTAGAAAACCCATGTTGACTCCTCGAACGCCGCCTAGCGGCAAGACAGGATAAAGAATAAGGCGCTAATTATACTTCGAAGCGGGGCCAGATCAGTTAGACTTGCAGACATGGTTTTTTTGTCAATTTCTGCGTGCTGCCGATGTTTATGCCTGTTTTTGGGTGCCGCACTGCTGTTGACGGGCTGTGGTAACGAGTGGAATGACCCCTATCCGGCGGCTGAGCGGGGTGCTAATCGACTCTACAGTGCCTTTTCCGAACGACCCAAGCACCTGGATCCGGCTATTTCCTACTCGAATAGCGAAATCGGATTTATTGCTCAGATCTACGAACCGCCCCTGCAATACCACTACCTGAAACGCCCGTTCGAGCTCATGCCGTCTACGCTTGACGGCATGCCTCAAATTCGTCTTTACGACAAAGCAGGTCGGTTGCTTCCGGATACTGCCTCTGGTGATCAGGTCGAGCGGTCGGTCTACCGCCTCAAGCTCCGGCCCGATGTGCGCTATCAGCCTCACCCGGCCTTTAGTCTTAATGAAGATGGCTCGGCGCGCTACATGAATTTGGATGCAAGCCAGAGTCGCGCACTGCAGACGCCCTCGGGTCCTATGGCGCTGGCTGAGCCCGGATCGCGTTTGCTCACTGCGCATGATTATGTTTACCAGATCAAACGATTGGCGCATCCGAGCGTGCAGTCGCCTATATACGGCATGATGAGCGAGCATATACTTGGCTTGAAGTCGCTATCAGCGCTGATTAAATCAGCCCTTGATTCGGCGCCCGGTGCGTGGGTCGATCTCGATACGATGCCACTGCCCGGTGCTATCGCAATTGACAATCAAACACTGGAAATTACCCTCGAAGATAAATATCCGCAGTTCATCTATTGGCTTGCGATGAATTTTTTTGCGCCCGTGCCCAGAGAGGTCGATCAGTTTTACAGTCAGCCGGCGCTGCGTAACGGCAATGTACAGCTGGATACATGGCCCGTAGGGACCGGGCCCTACATGATGGTTTATAACAATCCCAATGCGCGTATCGAACTAAGTCGCAATCCGAATTTTCATGATGAGCGTTATCCCTGCCAGGGGCAGCCCGAGGATGTGGCAGCAGGCTTGCTGACTAGTTGTGATGCGCGGTTACCGCTGATCGATTCAATTGTTTTCAGCCGAGAGAAGGAAAGTCTGCCGTACTGGAATAAATTTCTTCAAGGCTATTACGACGAGTCCGGCATCTCGTCGGATAGTTTTGATCAAGCTGTTCGCGTCAATATCAACGGTGATGTGAACGTCTCTCCGGCAATGTCGGCGCAGGGAATTCAACTGCAAACTTCAGTAAGGACTTCGGTGTATTACATGGGGTTCAATATGCTGGATCCAGTGGTTGGAGGTCGGACACCAGAAGAACAACGTCGTGCAAAACTCCTACGCCAGGCACTTTCGATCGTGCTGGATCAGGAGGAGTTTATTTCGATCTTCCTTAATGGACGAGGGCAACCCGGCATGGGTCCGTTGCCGCCGGGGATATTCGGTCATCTTGACGGAGAAGCGGGTATCAACCCTGTTGTTTATAAATGGAAGGATGGCGCGCCGCAGCGGCGTAGTCTGGCTGAAGCCAAGGCCTTGTTGGCCAAGGCCGGGTGGCCGGATGGTCGTGACGCCAAAACAGGTCGTCCGCTGGTGCTCAACCTTGATACCACTTCCGGTGGTCTGGGTGATAAGTCAACAATGGACTGGATGTCCCGTCAGTTGAATCAGGTGGGTGTCCAACTGGTGATAAGAAGTACAGACTTCAACCGCTTTCAAGAAAAACTTCGAAAGGGAAGTGCTCAGCTTTATTTTCTTGGCTGGAATGCCGATTATCCTGACCCGGAAAACTTCTTCTTTTTATTCTATGGCCCGGAGGGCAAGGTTGCCCATGGTGGTGAGAACACGGCTAACTACAGCAATCCGGAATTTGATCGTCTGTTCCGCATCATGAAGAATCAACCGAATGGTCCATCCCGCCAAGCCGTGATTGATCAGATGTTGAACCTCGTGCGTGAAGACGCGCCTTGGATTTATTCTTTCTATCCAAAGTCTTATGTCTTGCGCCAAGGTTGGTTGCAGAACTTCAAACTGAATAATGTGGCTAGTAATACGATTAAATATCAACGCATTGATGCTGCCAGTCGCGCTCAGCTGCGTGCCGAATGGAACGATCCGTTGCGCTGGCCTTTTTTGATTATGCTCGGCGGGTTGGTTCTGCTGCTCTGGCCTGCATTGAATGCTTATCGGGTCAGATCTGGTCTGGATGCGTTTGGTAAACAGGTGAGGAAGCGCTGATGTTTGCTTATATCCTGCGCCGTGTTTTATACGCCATACCGATTTTGATCGGGGTGAATCTGATTACCTTCGCACTATTCTTCATGGTGAACAGCCCGGATGATATGGCGCGAATGCAACTCGGGGTAAAGCGCGTTACGCCCGAGGCAATTCAACAATGGAAAGCTGAACGTGGTTACGACAAGCCACTGTTCCTGAACGAGGCATCTACCGGGGTGGCCCAGGTCACCGATACCATTTTCTACAGCAAATCACTCACCTTGTTTGCCGGCGAGTTCGGCCGCAGTGAAGATGGACGTGAGATCGGCAGAGAGATCCGTGAGCGGATGGGCCCTTCGTTGGCCATTGCTATCCCTACCTTTCTGGTGGGTCTGGGTTTGACCGTTAGCCTGGCATTGTTTCTGGTCCTTTTTCGCGGCACCTGGCTTGATCGTACCGGGGTAGTGCTTTGTGTTGGCCTGATGTCCATCTCCTCACTGTTCTTTATTATCGGTGGGCAATTCATCTTCGCCCGCATGCTGCAATTGGTGCCGATTTCTGGCTACGAAAGCAATCCATTAGTTGCCTGGCATTTTCTGATCTTGCCAGTGACTGTTGCTGTTGTTGCCGGCATTGGTGGCTCGACGCGTTGGTATCGCACCTTGTTTCTGGAAGAGATTGGTAAAGATTACGTACGTACGGCACGTGCAAAGGGCCTTTCTGATACAGCGGTTCTATTCCGCCATGTGCTACGTAATGGCTTGATTCCTATTCTGACCGGTGTGGTTGTCGTCATTCCCACCTTGTTTATGGGTTCACTACTCATTGAGTCTTTCTTCGGTATTCCCGGTTTGGGGAGCTATACGATCGATGCCATTGCAGCTCAGGACTTTGCCGTGGTGCGCGCCATGGTTTTCCTTGGCTCTGTTTTGTATTTGCTCGGGTTGATTCTTACTGACCTGTCGTACACCCTGGTTGATCCCCGGATCCGGTTGAAGTAGTGCGCCATGACCATTAATGAACTGTTCAGCACATTAAGTCAGAGTTTGTGGGTCTGGCTGGCAACTGATGTGCTGTTGTGGGTGCTCTTCGTCCTCTTTCTGTTCTCAGTGGTCGTCATCGTCCGGTCACCTTTGCAGCGTGCTGTCTGGCAAAAGGTTTTTAGGCAGCGTCTGGCCGTGGTCTCTACAGTCTTGCTGGCGATCGCCGCCTCTTTTGCGTTACTGGATTCGATCCATCTGCGCGAGCCTTTGCCGCGACTAACACCCGAGGCTTCTGTACGCTATAGCGTCGAGGTGAATTCGGTGCTGGATCTGATCCTAACGGATCTACGCAAGAATCATGAGAAAACGTATTCAGCCCCCTTGGCTGTAAACCTGGCCGCCCTGGAGCCGGTTACAGTGAGTATGCCCGATGGCGCAGTTGAGGTGCGTCGTGAGGCGCCACGACTTAAAGTGGCCGGATCAATCTTTCCCCCAGGGCCGGTTGACGATACAACTTACTGGCTGGATGTCTTACAGCGCGTTAGCCTTGGCGCATTGGGTGGGGCGTTGCTCTTTGCCTTGCTATGGTTGGGTTGCCTCATGGCTCGACGAGTTTTAACAAGTAACCCACAAAGCAATCGTGTTGCCTGGCGCTGGGTAGGCCTGACCTTGGGCGTAGTTTTTATTACTGGGGGTGTGTTTACCGGCCTCAGTACAAACTTCCATGTGTTCGGTACAGACAAGGTGGGTCAGGATGTGTTGTATCAGGTGCTCAAGAGTTTACGAACCGCCTTGGTGATCGGTCTGGTGCCAACACTGGTGACGTTACCACTAGGGATTGCTCTTGGCCTTTCGGCCGGTTACTTCCGCGGCAAGGTTGATGATGTCATTCAGTATATTTACACCACGGTGAGTGCCGTGCCGGGTGTGCTGCTTATTGCAGCGTCGGTGCTGAGCATCCAGGTCATGATTGATAACCACCCGGAATGGTTTGCAACGGCAGTGGAGCGGGGCGATATCCGCTTGCTTGCGCTGTGCATTATTCTGGGCATGACTAGTTGGACCGGGATTGCCCGCTTGCTACGTGGCGAAGCCCTCAAGATGCGTGAATATGACTATGTGCAGGCAGCACGAGCCTTTGGTGTGGGTGCTGGCCAGATTTTGTTAAGACATGTGTTACCCAATGTATTCCCGATTATTCTGATCACGCTGGTGATGGAGTTTTCTTCTCTGGTGCTGGCCGAAGCCGTACTTTCCTACATTGGTATCGGCGTGGATCCAACCATGTTCAGTTTTGGACTGATGATCAATAACGCCCGTATGGAGCTTTCACGTGACCCGGTTGTCTGGTGGTCGCTGACGGCAGCATTTCTATTTATGGTTATTCTGGTGCTGGCAGCAAATCTGTTGGCCGATGCGGTACGCGATGCCCTTGATCCGCGTTCGGAGGGCCAGTCATGAACAAACCACTACTACAGGTTCGCAATCTTTCGCTCGGATTCGCCCGAAGGGATGAGGTTAGTGAATCGCCCAGGATTGTGGATGCCCTGAGTGCCATCAGCTTTCAGCTACATGCTGGTGAAACGCTGGCGCTACTGGGGGAGTCAGGCTGTGGAAAGTCCTTAACGGCACTGGCACTCATGCGGCTATTGCCACAGCAAGCCAGGTTTCAATCCGGGCATGTGTTGCTGGAGAGCTCAGAATCTGGTGTGCGTTCGGAGGATTTGTTACGCGTCTCCGAAGATCGTATGCGCCAGATTCGTGGTCGCCGCATGGCAATGATTTTTCAGGAGCCAGCTACCAGCCTTAATCCGGTGATGCGGATTGGTGAACAGATTAACGAAGTGCTACGGTTGCATCGTGGGCTAACGACTGCTGCTAGTGATGCAGATGTGCTGGCACTGCTCGATCAGGTCGGCTTGCCTGATCCTGTAATGGCTGCAGCTGCATACCCCTTCGAGCTTTCGGGTGGTATGAAACAACGTGCCATGATTGCTATGGCATTAGCTGGTGACCCGGACATACTGCTGGCCGATGAGCCAACGACAGCCCTGGATGTAACGCTGCAGGCACAGATCCTGGATCTGATCCGTGACTTGCAACAGCAACGTCAGATGGGTGTGCTGTTGATTACACATGATCTGGCGGTAGTTTCAGCACGGGCAGATCGTGTAGCCGTGATGTATGCGGGACAGATTGTAGAAAGTGGACCAGTGGCCCAGGTGCTGAATCAACCATCGCACCCCTATACCAGAGCGCTACTAGCCTCACTGCCGGAAAAGGCTATCCCGGGAAAGGCCTTGACCCAATTAGCGGGGCGCGTGCCGCCACTGGGTAGCTGGCCGATGACTTGTCGCTTTGAACCACGCTGTGCGATACGTGAACCGCATTGTTTGGAAGAGTCCCCACCCTGGGTTTTGTTGCCGGGCGCTGAGACGCCGCATGAACAGCATCACGCATTGTGCTGGCGGGTAGGGGATGATTCAACCGCGCCGGTTGATGCGGGCGAGCCTTTATCAGCCAGCACACAAAGCACAGGGTCACCACCTGTATTACAGGTCGTTGATCTGAGTGTTCGCTATGAATCTGCATCCAAGGGACTTCTGTATCGTTTAAGGCAGCTATGGCATCGTGCTGAAGCTTTGCCAAGCAGCCCGGTGGTCGATGCCATCAGTTTTGATCTGCGCCCTGGTGAGACGTTGGCAATCGTCGGTGAATCCGGTTGCGGTAAAACGACCACTGCACGCGCCATCTTGCGTCTGATCGAGAGTGAGTCAGGTCAAGTGATCCTTGATGGAAAAGAGATCGTTGGCCGCGGCATCACGCCGGCCAAAGGTTGGCGGCGTGATGTGCAAATGGTGTTCCAGGATCCTTTTGCCTCGCTGGATCCACGACAGCGCATCCGTCAGATTCTCTCCGAAGGTCCGCGTGCATTGGGGCTACCTGCAACAGACTACGATAATGATGCATTGATCCGGTTGCTTGATCGGGTCGGGTTACCGCCAGAAGCGCTGAATCGATTCCCGCATGAGTTTTCGGGTGGGCAGCGCCAGCGGATTGCGATTGCGCGTGCCTTGGCTGTTTCGCCTAAAGTACTGATTTGCGATGAACCGACCTCGGCATTGGATGTCTCTGTTCAGGCGCAGATTCTCAATCTCTTGCAGAAGCTACAGGCAGAAACAGGCATTGCCTATCTATTTATTACACATAACTTTGGCGTTGTGCGTTACCTGGCGGACCGGGTTTTGGTCATGCAGTCGGGCAGGGTGGTAGAGGCTGGCAACACCGAGCAATTATTGAAAAACCCGCAACATGCTTACACCCGGGCGCTGCTCGCTTCGGTACCGGTGCTCAGCTAAACGCACCAAGCCGTAATATGGCAGCAAAACTACTTGCTTTTATTGTTGCCGGATTTGGCAGTGCTTTTGCTACTGGATTTGGCGGCCGCAGGCTTCGGGTCTGAAGTGGACTTGGCAGGCGATTTGGCGGTGCTGCTCGACTTAGCGGTGGTTTTGTCAGACTTTGCTGCTTTTGTGCTCTTGTCCGTTTTATCGGTCTTAGCTGTTTTGGCCGCTTTATCGTCTTTGCTGCCTACGGGCGTCGCTGTTTTGTTGGCCGCGGATTGGGTAAGGGCAGCACTGTTTTTGCCTGTAGGCTTGTCAGCGGTTTCGGCAACATTAACGGGTGTGTTTTCGTTGAGCTCAGTCAGCGATGAAGCGGCCGGTGTTGATTCAGTAGCGCTGTCTTTGAGTACCAGTAGCGGTTGACCCGGCTTACCGAGGGATTTCATCGAGATGCCATTAGCTTCCTGTAGCTGAGCCAGGGACATATTGAATTTGCCAGCAATGCGATCAGGTTTCTCACCAGGTTGAACGGTATAGCTTCCCCAGCGGGATAGCGGCTTATCCGATTCCTGATAGGCATTCAGATTAGACTTAAACTGTGGCACGCGGTCTTTGGGTAGGTTGATGGTCTCAACCTTCATGACTGGCCGGGAGTGTTCCGGATTCAGTGCCTTGACCTCATCAACGCTAATGTTGGCCAGCTTGGCTACGGTATCCAGATCGATATGTTTGCCGTAAAGGGCAACTGATTCGAAGTACGGCCGGTTTGGCAATACCGGCAGATTCATCTGTGCAACCAGTTGTGGATCGCGCAGGATATTCTTGATTGCCTGGAGTCGAGGCACGTAGTTCTTGGTTTCCGCAGGCATGCGCAGGTCATCGTAGCCCGTTGCCTGACCTTGAGCCTGATTCTTTGCAACTGCGCGTCCTACGGAGCCTTCGCCCCAGTTGTAAGAGGCCAGGGCCAGATGCCAGTCGCCCATCAGGCTGTACAGATAGGAAAGGTAGTCGAGGGCGGCACCAGTCGATGAGACAACGTCGCGGCGGTTATCCTCCCACCACGATTGGCTCAGGCCGTAGCTTTTGCCCGTGGAAGGTATGAACTGCCAGAGGCCGGCAGCGCGGGCAGGTGACAGTGCTTTCGGGTTGTAGCTACTTTCCACCATGGGCAGCAGTGCCAATTCGCTAGGCATGCCACGGCGCTCCAGTTCCTCGAGCACGAAGTAGGCGTAGCGGCGGCCATTATCTAGTAGGCGGCGCATGGCGCCCGGGTGCTGGATATAGTAATTCTGATACTTCAGCACCAACTCATTGTTCAGGTCTGGCATGCCAAAACCATCGCGCAGACGTTCAAGTAGATCGGGGGCTTCGCGGCCCGGGCGCGTATTGACTGCGCGCGTCCAGCCGATCGGTGATTTGTCCGGTGCCACCACTCCCGTCGACTGATCCGCAGCCAGGGTCATCACTGGGGTGACCGAAGCTCCGAGTAGTACGACAGTGAGAATGGCGCGCAGCAGCATAGGGCGATTGAGTGGTTCAACGAGCACTTGGGTGCGGTAGTCGAACTAATTAATTATTAGAATCAGTATGATAGCACAAATAGGCTCAAACCCGCGCCGGACGCGGCGTCCAGCTGATGTGGCGGTGCAAGAGTTTTCATGTCCCGGAAAACAAAAAACCGCCGTAAGGCGGTTTGATGGCGTGACGTTTCTAGAGGCTACATTTCGATTTGGCGCGGAAGACGGGGCTCGAACCCGCGACCCCCGGCGTGACAGGCCGGTACTCTAACCAACTGAGCTACTTCCGCGCAAATCTTGGCGTCCCCACGGGGATTCGAACCCCGGTTATCGCCGTGAAAGGGCGGTGTCCTAGGCCTCTAGACGATGGGGACGTCGATACAACTAACGTCTTGTTCTTGCCATACTTCGACTGGTGGAGGTATGCGGGATCGAACCGCAGACCTCTTGCATGCCATGCAAGCGCTCTCCCAGCTGAGCTATACCCCCGAAGATCGCGGTACAGCAGGAACAGGGCGAAACTATACCTATAAATCGGCAGGATTGCAAAGCTTTTTCGAAGTTATCTCGCGAAGCTTTGCAAGCTACTGATTTAGTTACCGCATGCAAGCAAGGTATCGATGCGGCGCAGCACTTCCTCCTTGGGAAAGAGAGCAATCAATGCATCGACTGAGGGTGTTTGAGTCTGTCCAACGAGTGCCAGTCGCATCGGCATGGCCAATGCCGGCATCTTGGCATTGTGTGCCGCCAGGGTGGCTTTAAGAGCCGCCGAGATGGAGGGAATGTCCCACGCTACGTTCGATAGCTCGTCTCTGAATGCAGCAAGAATGGGGCGCGTTGTTTCTGTGAGATGCTGTGCTTTAAGTTCTGCGGTGGGCGTTGGATGTCCCTGGAGTTGCTCAACCGCATCCGTCAATTCAACCAGGGTCTGGGCGCGATCCTTGTACAACGCAACAATGCTTTCTACGCTTGGCGTGCCTGTGTCTTTTGCGTTCCGCAATGCAAGACGTCGACGGACGTCGGCCGCTAGACGCGGTTCATCGGCTTGCTTGATGTAATGGGCGTTGAGCCAGTTCAGCTTCTGTGTGTTGAATTGCGCGGCCGATGGTGTGATGTGGTTCAGGTCAAACCATTCGACGAACTGCTCACGGCTGAATACCTCGTCATCACCATGAGACCAGCCCAGACGGGCTAGGTAGTTGATAACGGCTTCCGGTAGATAGCCTTCTTCATCGTACTGCATCACCGATACAGCACCGTGACGCTTGGAGAGCTTCTGGCCGTCATCGCCCAGAATCATGGATAGGTGCGCGTATTGAGGTACGGGTGCGCCTAGTGCCTTTAGTATGTTGATCTGGCGCGGTGTGTTGTTGACGTGATCATCACCACGAATCACCTGGGTAATCCCCATATCCCAGTCATCAACGACTACGCAGAAATTGTAGGTAGGGGTGCCATCAGCACGGGCGATGATCAGATCGTCCATTTCGCTATTGCTGATTTCAATACGACCCTTAACCAGATCATCCCAGGCCACAACACCATCAACGGGATTGCGGAAACGGATCACCGGGTTAATACCTACAGGCAGGGCAGGTAGATCTTTTCCCGGTTCCGGGCGCCAGCGGCCATCGTAACGGGGCTTATCACCACGCGCCGTCTGTTCGGCACGCAGGGTTTCGAGTTCGGCGGTAGAGGTGTAGCAGGGATAGGCAGTGCCGGCTTCCAGCATTTGCTGAATAACGGCCTTGTAGCGATCCATACGCTGGGTTTGATAGAAAGGACCTTCGTCATGGCTCAGACCCAGCCAGTTCATGCCGTCCAGAATGGCCTGCACGGCTTCCGGCGTTGAGCGTGCCAGATCGGTATCTTCAATACGCAGCACAAACTGCCCCTGGTGGTGGCGGGCAAATGCCCAGGAGAATAGGGCGGTACGGGCGCCACCAATGTGCAGAAAACCAGTGGGCGACGGTGCAAAGCGGGTGCGAACCATGTGTGAATCCGGTAAACGTGTAAAAGCGATATTCTACCGGTTCACAATGACACATCGCAGCCTGACATTGACCTGGATCGACTATTTGTCTAGAATCCGCGCTTCGTTGGGCGGTTATATTCAGCGGTAGAAGGCTTCCTTCACACGGAAGAGGTCACTGGTTCGATCCCAGTACCGCCCACCAACAGATTCAAAAAAAGCCCCTGTCAGCTTTCGCTCACAGGGGCTTTTTTTGATGCTGTTACACCTATTGGGGAGCGACGGACTGTTAATCCGTAGGTCTAGGGATTTTTAAATGAACCATCACCTGTCCATGGTTCGCAGTAGGTGGAGTACATGCCACCTCTTTGGTAGAAGGGATCGGGCCAGATCTCGGTGGTTTTTACGAGGAGTGTGTCCTGATCAAAACTCACCGTAAACGCCATGCGCAGCAGGCTTGAATCGCACCAGCCCCAGTTCCAATCCAACGAATTCTTTTGCGGGAAGCGATAGGTGTCCCGATAAGGGCCGATGATGCGTAACACCTGCTCTTGTGTATCGCCGACTTTGATTTCTGTGAAATGCTTCAGATCCAGTACCTGTTCCTTACGGATCATTTTGCCTTGGTCATCAAAATAGACCATAAAGCTCACCCAGCCAGCTGGGCCGCGTGGGTATGAGAGCTGCTGAACCTGTCCTTGTGGGTACGTCCACACCATCGCAGGTTGGCCCATGGTGGCCTCAACGTCGGCTACGTTAGCAACGCCCGGTTTTAGACCGGCACCGCTATAGGAGGCACAGCCCGTTAACAGGGCAATGTAGATTCCGATAGTTACTGTGAGTCGTTTCATGAGTTGAGGTATTTGCCTAGCCAGCTGCCTGTAACTGAGTGGCCGGTGATGACATACTCCAATGCATTGACATAGCTGCTAGTCAGTTTCTGTTCATTCCAGGCGTCTCGAGTGCCTGCCCAGATAATTTTGTCGCCGCTATGGAGGGGCATATCTGCAGCTGGGCGCAAGATCAGTTGGCCTGCGCGTTCCAGCATGAGCGGGACCAATTTGAGCCCAATATCCCGGTTCCGGTTAGAGGTCATCATTACGGATAAGGGAATGGTTTGTTCTGCGTGTAGTAGCGCGTTATTCAGTGCGGGTGTTTTTATGCGATTGATGCGTGTTGTCCAGACGAAGGGGACAAGACCAGAACAGACAGGGGAAAGTGCGTCTAGGAGTTCGGCTGCCCATTCAGCTGGTTGCTTTTCTACTTCGCGGATAAAGCGCGAAAGCATTGGTGTCGTAAGATAGCTCAGGCAGGCATGCGCTACTGTCTGGGTTGTAATCATAGTGAGATCGGCATCGAAAGCTTCGAATAGCTGTGAATTACCTGAGCTGCTCTGACGCATGACGATGAAGAGATCAGGGTTGAGTTCACGAGCGGTTATCGCAATCGAAAGATTGTTGATGTCATTATCTGACGCCGCTACCAGACCAACGGCATCTTTGATGCCGGCATCAATCAGCGGGTTGGCCTCGGTGCCTGCACTGACGATGCTGATGTGGTCATCAGGACTAGTTGGGCGCGGATCGATGATTCGTACGTTGTCATGCAGGCCCATGCTATCCAGACGTTGCACAATGGCGCGGCCGAAATGGCCATAGCCACAAATGATCCATTTGCCCGTCGGTGGTTTGTGCAGTTCAGGTTGTGGGGTGCCGGGAACACGGGTCAGCCATTCAACCAATCGATAGCTCGGTGGGCTACGCATAGCCAGAGCCAGTCGTCGCGCGTATAGGGTGTAAGGATCGACAATAAAATTAGTGCCAAAAGATTCCATGTTAGAAGCTGTTGCCGCATGTTCGGCGCGGGCAATGACCGGAATGCCTGGGTTGAGCAGTCGAACGTTCATGGCGATTGCCAAGTTCGCTTCGTCATTGTTGGTAACAGCTAGAACGGCTTTACAGTTGTTGTGACGTAATCCGGCCATTAACAAGGTAGCCGGGAGCTGTGCATCGGCATGTAGCGCTGGCACGTCTGCGACATAGTCTCCTAGCTCGAGCTCTGCCAAAGGTTCAGATCTGGTGTCGATGACGACAAAGCGCATTTGCACCTGATCGAGGGTCTTACAGATCAACGCACCGGTTTCGCCAACGCCACAGATGATGCAGAAGGGTTCGGACAGATTGTTGATCTTGCGACGGAAGCGATTGTTGGCCAGTGCCCGCTGAAGGCCTTCTTCTTTAAGAAGGTTGAGGATACTCAGGATGGAATACGTCCAACCGATGACGGTGAGGTATATGCATACAGTGACCCAGAAGCGCTGGCCATAAGAGAATGCATTGGGTATTTCGCCAAAGCCGATGGTGCTAGCCGTATAGCTGATGAAGTAGAAGGCATCAAAGAACGACATCGGCGGCGATGGCCGTCCGTCTGCAGTAACGCCGGGAATAAGCACCAGACCGAAGATCGAGATCGCATAGATCAGGATCATAACGATCAGTGGTGCCCGCATGCGGCGCAACACTAGAAAGAGGACGCTGTCGTTGATGACGCTCATGAGTGTTGTTTTGTCCGAGGACTTTAGCGACGCATCATCAGAGTTTCTGCAATCAGTAGAATGACCGACACCACATTGGCAAAGAGGGCGCCACCCGACAGAGATACCACACTGGCCGTGATTTCCGGGGTCATGCCTAGGCCCAGCACATGAACGGCAAAGCCCCAGGTCACTGCTGCGGCAATGAGCTGAAGATCTGCTACGAGACTTGTTGCCAGATGAATGGCGCCGATCTGGGTGCGGTCACCAAATTTCAAGGTTGTGGCAATCAGGTTAACAACGATCGCGGCAAATAATTCGTATATGTGGTGCAGCTCGGGTCGGGCAATATCACCGATAAAGAAACCGAAGTTCAGCGTTGCAGCCAGGACAATAAAAAAACCAAAAACGACTTTTTCCAGATTCATGGCTGAGTCTCAAGATTCATAGGGATAAAGTGTTTATTATAGGCCTTGCTTCCTGCTCAACTATAGGAAAAGCAGCTTCAGGCCTATAAGTATGGTGGTGGCTTCAAATGCCCGTTTCACCAACTTGTTGCCCTGGCGAATGGCCATATGGCTGCCTAGGTAGCCACCAATGATTGAACCGACAATCAGGGCGGGCAACCAGTCCCAGGCAATGTCACCGGCCAATCCCAACACAAAGGCGCCTGTGCCATTCCAAACAAGGCCACAAAGCACCAATGTATAGGCGATGGCGCGTTTGTAATCCATACCGAAGTGGCGGATCAGCCAGATCGTTAGGAATAGGCCGCTGCCAGAGGTGATTGATCCGTTGAGGAATCCGACAATAAAGAGTCCGGCTGCTCCCTGCCAAAGACCTGGGCCATGCCAGTTCTTCGGTGTGTATTCGATGCCGAGTTTCGGTTTGAATATGGAATAAACCCCAAGGCTGATCGTTAGCAAACCCAAGGCCATGAGCGCTTCTTTTTCCGGTGCTTTAAGGATTAAAGAGGCGCCGAGAATGACGCCGGGAATACCGGATCCAAGAATAATCAGTGACGTTCTACGCTCAAGATGGCTCTCTTTCATATGGCGCAGAATGGCGCCAACGCCAAGAAACACGCTGGCCACTTTATGTGTTGCCAAAGCCGCCGCGAAACTAAGGCCTAGAAAAATGAGTATCGGAAACTGGATGAGTCCAACGCCCCCGCCGGATAGGGCAGAGAAGAAGTTAGCTACGACAGCTGTACCAAAAAGTATGGCTTGGCTGGCCAGATCAAGCGTCATGGGGTTAATGCCTAGGTGATAAGCCGTTATTATACGAAGCTTGAATGACCAATTTAATTTGAGCCGATATGCGCATACCCGAGATTATCGCTTTTGAACGCCTGAGCGAACCGTTGGCCACACGACAGGTTTTTGCTGGTCGTCTGGTGCGCTCTATTGTTATAGGCTCTTTGATCGTTGCGGCTGCGCTTTTCGCTGGCATGGCTGGCTATCATGTGTTTGAAGGCTTGAACTGGATTGATTCCTTTGTGAATGCTTCAATGATTCTGTCTGGTATGGGTGTTCTGGCAGCGCCTGTGAGCGTTGAAGGTAAGTTGTTTGCCGGGCTGTATGCGATTTTTTGTGGCTTGGTGCTGATTGCGGCAACCGCCATTATGTTTACGCCAGTCATACACCGTTTCTTGCATCAGATGCATATGGATGACGACGATTGATGTCGGTAACAGACTTGGATTTTATGCAACAGGCTTTGGCGCTTGCGCATGAAGCCGCTGCGCTGGATGAAGTGCCAGTGGGCGCTTTAGTCGTTTTCGATGGGCAGGTGATTGGCCGTGGATTTAACCAGCCCATCGGTCGGCATGACCCAACGGCGCATGCGGAGATTATGGCGCTACGTGATGCCGCTGTGAATTTGGGGAACTACCGATTGCCGGGTTGTACGCTGTATGTGACGGTTGAGCCCTGTGCCATGTGTGCCGGGGCGATTCAGCATGCGCGGGTTGCTCGTGTGGTTTACGGCACTGCTGAACCCAAAACAGGTGCCTGTGGCAGCGTGGTGGATCTTTTTGCTGAGCCGCGTTTGAATCATCATGCGGAAGTGGTCGGTGGGGTTATGGCGGAATCTTGTGCTGAAGTTGTTTCGGATTTCTTTCGTCGTCGACGGGAGGAAGCTCGGACCGCCAGGGCGCAACGTCTTCAAACGGCGCTCACTGGAGAAGATGATGCGTATTGATATTTCGGTAGCGGCACAAAGCCTGAAGCTATTTGACGATGCAGGTCTGCTCCTACGGGAATATCAGATTTCGTCGGCAGCCAAGGGCGTTGGGGAGCAGGCGGGTAGTTATCAGACGCCACGGGGTCGCCATCGAATACGCGCCCGTATTGGCGATGGTTTGCCATTGGGGGCTGTGTTGCGTGGGCGTCGTCCAACCGGTGAGATCTGTACGCCCGAGTTGATGTTGGCCCAACCGGATCGGGATTGGATCCTGACCCGTATCCTATGGTTATGCGGTGAAGAACCGGGCAAAAACCGGGGTGGGCAGGTCGACACGATGCGTCGCTATGTGTATATCCATGGCACGCCGGATAGTGCTGTGCTGGGGGTGCCCGGGTCCCATGGGTGTATCCGTATGCGTAATACAGATATGGTGGATCTATTTGATCGGGTGCCCGTAGGCACGCCGGTCAATATTTCAGAAGATTAAGCTACTTGCTGTTTAGCTTTCGTCCGGCAATACCCGGTCGATTACGGTCAGCGGTTGCTCGCCTTTATCGGTTTGTAGGTAGATTGCGCCTTCAGCAGCGTCTTGCTGTAGAACAGCCAGTGCAAGCCATTGGCCTTCTGTATTCGGGGCAGCAGCTAGCAGACTGCCACAAGCCTGGCCATTGAGTACGCTGGAACGTACTTCTGCACCTGCCGCCAGTGGTTTATCAGAGCTCACGCGGTACATATGCCGTTTGATCTTGCCCAGATAGTGGGTGCGGGCCACGATTTCCTGGCCGGGATAGCAGCCTTTTTTAAAGCTCACGCCACCCAGTTTGTCCAGATTCACCATTTGTGGCACGTAGTGCTCGCTCGTCGCCTGCGTTACTAGCGGAAACCCCTGTGCGATATCACTCAGGGCCCAGGCATCAGGGTTAATTGGCGCCCCCGGGTTTGTAAGCGTGAGTAATTCAGCTTCAGGGCCGGAGAGTAGGTCACGGCTGTTGTCGAGACGGATGGCCGTTAGCTGGCCGAGCTGCACTACTTGCCAATCTGCTGTGGGTAGTGCCTGGTCATTCAGTTCGGAGGCAGGATTCAGGAGGCCATAAACCACGTCGGTTGCCGGTGTAACCAGCACTTTTAGACGCAACACATACATTTTGAGACGTTTGGCGATGGCATCGCGTACATCAGCAGCCAGCACGAGCCGGTAGCCATTTTCAATCGGCCAGATGACAAAGGTAGTGAGTAGGCGACCTTTTGCCGTGCACCAGCCGGATATCTGGGCGGTATCGGCATTGAGCGTGCGGATGTCGCTAGGCACCTGGGCGTGCAGAAAATTCTGGGCGTCCTCACCGGTTACATCAAGGATGGCAAGGTGGGGAAGGGCAATAAATTGTGGGGTGGTCATCGATCTGTGTCCTGGGTCTGTGCCCGGTTAAAGCCGGTTAAGGTTGGTATCATAAGGGGCTATGAAAAGTTTGGCCAAATTCTTCTTTGCAGCCGTATTAGCGGCCGCCTTTGCCGTGCTCCTGGTGGTGCTCATGCCGGTACCGCTGTCTGAGCCCAAATTGCTGGTGCGCGTACCCCATGGGGCATCGCTGCGTACTGCTGCACACAGCCTCAATGACGGCGGGGTTGGTGTTCCTGCATGGGTTATTTCTGGTGTGGGACGTGTTGCCGGCCTATCCACATCGATTAAAGCAGGTAGCTATGAATTTGACCAGGGCATTGCCTTGTGGGCGTTACTGCGTAAGTTATCCAGTGGTGATACCAGTCAGGGTGATGTCCTTTTTGTTGAAGGATCCAACTTCAGAGAGATTCGCGCCCGACTTAACGCACAACCCGATCTGCTGCATGTTACGGGTGAGATGAGCGATGCAGACGTTATGGCTAAACTGGGTGTGGCTGGCCAATCACCTGAGGGCTGGTTTTTTCCGGATACTTACCGCTTTGATAAACGGTCAGAAGATGTCGAGGTGTTGAAGCGGGCTTTAACTGCCATGCAGAAACAGTTGAATACCGTGTGGCAATCTCGAGAGGCGAACTTGCCCTTGAAATCGCCTTATGAACTGCTCATTCTGGCATCGATCGTGGAAAAGGAAACGGGCGCTGCGGCTGATCGTACCCAGATCGCCGGTGTTTTTATCAACCGTCTGCGTAAGGGCATGCGTTTGCAGACAGACCCAACTGTGATCTATGGATTAGGTGAACGTTTTGATGGCAATCTGCGTAAAGCAGATCTGCAGCGTGACACGCCTCACAATACTTATACGCGGGGTGGTTTGCCGCCTACGCCCATTTGTATGCCCGGTATGGCAGCGTTACAAGCGGCTGCGCATCCAGCTAAAACCGATGCCCTGTATTTCGTTGCCAAGGGCGATGGCTCCAGTCAGTTCTCTGCCACCCTAGAAGCACATAACCAGGCGGTTAATCAATATCAACGAGGCAAGCCTTGACCATGGCATCCATACAACCCGGACGTTTTATTACGGTAGAAGGCATTGATGGTGCCGGTAAAAGCTCTCACATTGAGTGGCTGCGTGAATATCTGACGGCCGCAGGCCATGCCGTCGTTGTAACCAGAGAGCCGGGTGGCACGCCGTTGGGCGAATCTTTGAGAGCAATTTTACTGAATGACCCGATGTCGCCAGAAACGGAGATGATGCTGATGTTTGCGGCACGAGCCGAACACCTGGCTTCTGTGATTCGTCCGGCACTTGATTCCGGCGCCTGGGTAATCTCGGACCGGTTCTCCGATGCGACCTATGCCTATCAGGTTGGGGGCAGGGGTGTTGCCGAAGAGAAGTTTTTGGCATTAGAGGCATTGGTTCAGGCGGGTTTGCAACCCGATCGCACGATATTGTTTGACGTCTCTGTTGAAACAGCTCAGGCACGACTTCATGACACACGCATTCTGGATCGCTTTGAGCGCGAGGCCAGTGATTTTCATCAACGCGTCAGAGATGCCTACCATCAGCGTGCAGCGCAATACCCGCATCGGATTCGACGGGTCGCTTCTGATGTGCCAATTGAACAGGTGCGCGCACAAATTCTGACTGAACTGTCCGATTTGCTGAACTGAAATGATTAACTGGATTGAACTTCATCGCGAAGCCTGGAACCAGATTCAGGCAGCAAAAGCAGCTGATCGTCTGGCCCACGCATTATTGCTGACCGGTTCTGCAGGGATTGGAAAGCTGGAGTTTGCTGAAACTGTAGCCGCAGCGTTGCTTTGCGATCAACCCGGCGCTGATGGCCTGGCTTGTGGCACCTGTACCGCTTGTACCTGGCATGCATCGGGTAACCATCCGGATTTTCGCCGCTTGCGGCCAGAAGCCTATTCGGAAGCGCTGCCCGAAGCCGAGGATGCTAAACCTTCCGCAGCTAAAGCAGATAAGAAAAAGAGTGAACAGATCCGGATTGATCAGGTGCGGGCAGTGGAATCCTTTATTCAGGTTGGGAGCCATCGTGGTCGCCGGGTGATTCTGATTGAACCGGCTGAAGCTATGAACGAGGCAACCGCCAATGCGCTGCTTAAGTCGCTGGAAGAGCCGCCCCCTGGCGTGCATTTTCTGCTGGTGAGTCATGCTGCCGAACGTTTGCTGCCTACTGTGCGAAGTCGTACACGGGCAATTCCTTTGGCTGTACCGACGACTTCAGTCGCGCTGGCACAGATCTCTAAAATTACACCCCCATTACGGCAAGCGGACATCTGGCTGAATCGTTGTGCGGGCGCATTGCGCTTTGCTTTTCAACTTGCCCAAGCGGCAGAAAAGCATCCGAGTGCCACTGAAGATGCTTTGGCCGAAGTGGGCATTCTTGATGCGTTGCTGGCTCAGTTGCCTTTAGGTGAGCGTATGGATCCGCTGGCACTGGCTAAAACCTGCGAGGGTTTAATCAAGGGTGATCAATCCGGCTTAAGGCTTGCGTTGCTGATTGATTGGCTGCAGCGCTGGGCATTGGACTTGCAACTGGTGCGACTGGGGTCAGCCCCTTTGGTATTTCCGGAACAAAGCGTTGTCTTGCAACGTCTGGCTAGTCAACTGAGTGATGACGCGTTGCGCATCTACCCGGATTTCTTACTTGAATCCCGTAAGTTGTGTGGCCACCCGCTCAACATTAAGTTATTTCTTGAATCTATTTTCTCGCGCACCATGGCGCTTTACGAACGGCAGGCTTGATTTCTACTATGACGCGTCTGATTGATTCTCACTGCCATCTTGATTTTGATGGTCTTTCCAATCGATTGCCAGAAGTCCTCGCGGCGATGGCGGCGAATGATGTGGCTGGTTGTATGACGATTGGGGTCACGCTGGAAGAGGCGCCGCAGGTGCTGGCTATTGCCCAAGCTCATGAGCAGGTATTTGCGTCGGTGGGTGTGCATCCTGAATATGCTGACCATCAGGAGCCTGATGTTGAGACCCTGTGCGCTTTGGCACAGCACCCTAAGGTATTGGCGATTGGCGAAACAGGATTGGATTATCACTGGCACAAAGATCGGCCTGAATGGCAGCGTGAACGTTTCCGTGTGCATATTCGAGCCGCCAAGCTACTAAATAAACCGCTCGTGATTCATACAAGAGAAGCCGCAGAAGACACATTGACAATCCTTAAAGAAGAGGGCGCTAGTGCGGTAGGCGGCATCCTGCATTGTTTTACAGAAAGCCTAGCTGTTGCCGAAGAAGCTATTGCCCTGGGCTTTTATATTTCGATTTCAGGCATTGTGAGCTTTAAGAAAGCCGAGCAAGTACACGAAGTGGCACGTTCAGTGCCGTTAGATCGTTTGCTGGTTGAAACTGATTCACCTTATCTGGCGCCTGTTCCCTATCGGGGTAAGCCGAATGAACCGGCTTATGTGCGACATGTTGCCGAGGCCATTGCTGATTTGCGCCAGATTTCCTATGCGGAAGTTGCCGAAGCCAGCAGCCGGAATTTTCTCAAATTGTTTCCTGCGTCTGCCAGCGTACTAGCTCCGAGGTTGGGTCTATGAAAAGACTAGTCTGGGCATTAGTGCTGATGCTCAACGCTACATGGTTGTTTGCTGCACCCACAGCGGACGACATGGTAATTGCCGCTAAAAAGGATGATGCAACGACCATACAGGAAGGCCTTAAATCCGGTTTTGATCCGAACTACAAGGACAAGCAAGGCAATAGCCTGCTCATCCATGCGGCGGCAAACGTGTCCGATGCGGCTGCGGTAGCGTTGCTCAACGGAGGCGCCGATCCTACGTTAAAAAACCGTTCTGGCGATGACGCGCTTAATTACGCAGCAATTAAAGGTAGTCTGCCGATGGTAAAAGCGTTAGTGGCTAAGGGCGTGCCTGTAACGCGTCCTCAGGGATGGCAGCCATTAAGTTACGCGGTCGTCGGTAAACAGCTCGCGATATTCAATTACCTGATGGATAAAGGCGCCGATCCTAATGGCAACAATCCCACGCAGGTTTCTGCACTGATGTATGCAGCACGCGAAGGGCAGGATGAGATGGTCGATCGTTTACTCTCAGCGGGTGCCGATCCCACATGGACTAAAGGTGGGGAGAGCGCGGTGGATTGGGCGCTAAAAGCCCAGAATACGGATATTGCTGAGAAGATCATGAAGGCTCAGGAAAAAGTGGGCTTTGGACGTTCAGTCGTATTGCATGAGACCGAAGACGACGAAGAGTCGCCTGAAATTCAATGACTCTAGCCGTGAAGACAAGGCGTGCTCTGTTGTTGGCCGGCCTTGTTGTGTTCAACATGCCATTTGCTCAGGCTGAAAACTCCTTGCCTCAAGCCGGGGTTGTCTCTCTGGTTCCGCAAACGCAAATCCGGGTTTACTTTACGCCGGGTGACTCAGCCGAAAGAGCCATTGTCGATCAGCTGTTGTCGGCAAAGGAATCAATTCTGGTTCAAGCGTATTCGTTTACCAATCCAGCGATTGCAACGGCTTTAGCCGATGCACGTAGTCGAGGCGTGAACGTTGTTATTCTGCTAGATAAAAGTCACCGTACCCAGCGGTATTCTGCAGCGGACTTTACAGCTAACGCAGGTATTACAACGTTAATTGATGATCGGCATGCCATTGCCCACAATAAAATCATGATTATCGATGGTCAGGTGGTGATTACCGGGAGCTATAACTTCACCAGGGCTGCAGAGAAAAGTAATGCGGAAAACCTGGTGATTATCGAGTCTGGTTCAGTCGCCGAGAAATACAACAATAACTGGCAGAAACATCGACGCCACTCTCAGCCTTACCAACGATAAATGTTGATGCCAACAAAAAAGCGCCCGAAGGCGCTTTTTTGCTAGGCGGATCTTGATCAGGCAACAACAGCAGCGATGGCATCTGCCACAGCATCAATGTTCTTGTCGTTCAGCGCAGCCAGACAGATACGGCCGGTAGAAACGGCGTAGATGCCATATTTGTCACGCAGTACGTCAACCTGACCAGCTGTTAGGCCCGTGTAGGAGAACATGCCGCGTTGCTGGATGACAAAGCTGAAATCCTGCTTGACACCCTTGGCCTTGAGCTTTTCAACCAGAGCTACGCGCATGGCACGAATACGCTCACGCATCTCAGCCAGCTCATGTTCCCACATTACGCGGAGTTCCGGGCTGGTCAGCACGGCAGCAACCACGGCTGCACCGTGGGTTGGCGGGTTCGAATAGTTTGTGCGGATGACGCGCTTCAGTTGCGACATAACGCGTGCTGACTCGTCAGACGATTCTGTAACGATCGACAGGGCACCGACGCGTTCACCATATAGCGAGAATGACTTCGAGAACGACGACGAAACCAGGAACTGCAAGCCCGAGTGTGCAAACTTATCTAGAACGATCGCATCTGGCTGGATGCCTTCAGCGAAACCCTGGTAAGCCATGTCGAGGAAAGAAATCAGACCCTTGGCACGGATTACGTCAATGACCTGATCCCACTGTTCGTTGCTGAGATCAGCGCCGGTTGGGTTGTGGCAGCAGGCATGCAACAGGACGATTGAGTCCTTAGGCATGGCGTTCAGGTCAGCGAGCATACCCGCGAAGTTAACGCCGCGTGTGCTTGCATCGTAGTAGCTGTATGTCTTAACTGGAAAATCGGCAGCTTCAAACAGCGCACGGTGGTTTTCCCAGGAAGGATCGCTGATATATACCGTTGCGTTCGGAACCAGGCGCTTCAGATAATCAGCACCAATTTTCAGGGCACCCGTACCACCAATAGCCTGAGCGGTAACAACACGCTTATCGCGCAGCAGCTGGGTATCGTGACCGAAGAGTAGGGCTTGCACGGCCTGATCGTAGGCTACAGAGCCTTCGATTGGCTGATAGCCGCGCGCCGGTGGGTTTTTCATGCGGGCTTCTTCAGCAGCACGAACCGCCTTGAGTAGGGGCAGTTTGCCCTCATTATCGTAATACACGCCGACACCCAGGTTCACCTTGTTGGCGCGGGTATCTGCGTTAAAGGCTTCGGTCAGGCCGAGAATCGGGTCGCGCGGTGC
>ERZ1034361.70-NODE-70-length-72211-cov-3.774780_pt1 | contig 72211 bp, 110 predicted proteins | sample MGYA00520617_ERZ1034361 | MGnify/ENA primary metagenome ERZ1034361 (study PRJEB33736, sample SAMEA104284507) | Azolla filiculoides | biome: Urban; feature: Water surface; material: Ditch water | place: Netherlands | collected 2015-10-28 | depth 0-0.1 m ... | reverse complement strand
GTGCGATAAGCATTAACTTCAACTCGTGAAATTTCATCTGATGACACATACATCGAATCAGAGATTTTAATCATCATTTTGCTTCTCCTCATACAATGGCCATTTATCTCTAGCAAGATTGCCACAGAATGCTCCAACAGCCCAACAGCCAATAAAGAATGTAACGGCTTGATACAATTCAGTATTAATATATGAAAAGGTGACCATTGTTAGTATCATTAATACACATGCGGCAATTTGTTTATATAGATTAATCTTGTTCATTATTTACTCCTAAGACACCGATAATTTTTACTGTCCGAATATCCAAGCTGACGAGCCGCTTCTTCGCACTTCTTGAGTGCGTCATAAACATAACCCACTTCATGAAACTCTCCAATTGGCTGCCACCCATACTTTTCATGAAGACTTATTTGTGTGCCTGCGTAACCAACGATTGTCCATATCACTAGAATGTAACTCATTTTTCAACTCCGAAATGATTTTTGATCATACCAGACAATTCACTATCACCGTTCCACGAACTAACTTCGGCACATTCCCGGATAATCAACTCGGCGAACTTTTCTAATTCTTCTGAAAAGTTATCTCCAGACGCACCACCCCACTCTTTGAGTTTAGGAGTGATAAGTTCTTTAATTTGTTCGTTCATTTCAGCTCCAAAAGTTCTTTTTCTTCTTCCGTCAATTTAGCCAACGCAACTTGCTTGGCAAGGAACCTGCGATTGGATTCACGTTCCGCTTCTTCTTTCCGCTCAACATCCCACTCAAATTCGCTCAAGCGAGAATCAGCATCTTCGCTGTATTGGTAGTCCAAAGGCATTTTGGCGGGGTAGCGCTCATCACGATCCCGCAGCATAAACGACATTTGTTCCACACTCAACTCAAAGTTGATTTTGAGTGCACGAGTCATAGCATCCATAAGCCGATTAGGATAGGTCACACGCTGTTCGTCTAGAAACATTGCGTGTGAAGCTGCTGCGCGAGCTTCACGAGAGGCTTTAGATTCTTTTGCCATGATTTTATTCCTTGCAAACAGGTTTAGTTCCGTCGAATCCCCAAGCACTCAGGGCAGAGTCGTACTTCCAATTGAAATCGTCGTCTGTGTAAAACGGATCCGCATCATTTGGGTAGTAATCACATTCCTCATTCCCGGCGCGATCAACGTTGTCTTCGTTGTAGCCGTAGCTATCGTATCCTTCTGGATCATAAAGAAACCCGTCTGGAGCCATGTAATTACGGTGCCAGTTTTGATCTGCCATATAAGCCGCTGTGACTGTGGGAGAGTATTTTCCGCGCATTTGGAACCTTTGAGATTTGGTAAGATGGTTTATTATACTACACTCGGGAATATGTGTAAATTACCAAGAAACAGTCATTGACCAACCTTCTCGTTGATCATCATACATTGATACTGAATAATCAAGAGCCTTTAGTCGTTTAACGATTATGGGGTCATTATATGGAGTAGCACTTACACAAACCTTTGATTCACCCTTGGCTGCCGCAACCGAAATAGCAGCAATTATTGCATTTGTTTCATTTCTTTTATAATTACCATCGAGAGATTGTGCTGCGTTGGTAATCGACCTGGCTTCATGTGCATTCATCATATATCCTAAATTTCATTTGCGCAAGCAGCCAATTGTTCTGGATCACAATCACACAAAGTTGTGTAATCACCATCAACATCTTCTTTAAATGGACATGTATGCATCTCTGGTTTCTTCTTAAAAATCCGATCCCAGCCCGATGCATATGCCTCTTGATCTGCACCTTTTCTTGGTGCATCACCCTTCCCTGCTTCTCGTTTCATTTTATTTACCTTATAGTTTATTACGTACAAATCCGGTTGATCGTTTATAGTAGCCAACTTTTCGTCCATTTTCCGTCACTGTGAATTTTACATCCAAAATCCAAGCCACCGCGAAAATAGCAAGAATAACACCGAGCATTGCTAAAACATAAATGCCGAACATGATAACCAGGGCCACCACAAAAGCTAATCCAATTGCCATAACGAACAATTTAGCCATTGTTACTAAATAATCTTTCATTCAAACCTCTATTGTTAGATATTCGTTAAATTCATCATTTAAATCATCAGGTGTGTAACCGCGTGGGTTACAGATAACTCGTGTATCACCAATGATATAGTCAGACGAATTGTGCATGTGACCATGAGTAACCAATTTAATCTGCGGATGATCTAAAATGAATTCAGATAAATCCGAAGCGTAAGCACCATTCATCAAATATTGGTCGGCATACATTGGACTAATACTTTTCTGATGTGGTGCGTGGTGACAGACCATTACAATCTTTTTATCTTTATTTTCTTGTGCTACAAACTTAAAGTATTGTAAAGTTTTTCTGTGGCGAATTACAGTATCGCCAGGACTAAGTTTTCTATAGCCGAGCACATCATTGCGAATGATACTAAAATCTGTCATCAAATCTCGTGTGGAGTGTAACGTCAGTGGATCTGCTTTGTTCATATCTGTCCAAAGAGTACCACCCATATAAACTATACCGTCTAGTTCAACCATCTCTCTTTCAAGAAAATGTACATTAGGATAATTCACCAAGAATTGCCTAATATCTTCAATAGATTTTTCCCATTTACCACCATAGAATTCATGATTGCCAGCAACGTACACAACATGCTTAAATTCCAGAGAAACTCGATCGAAAAATTCTTTGTACCGCTGTGTATGGATATAGCGATCGGCAGTTTTTACTTCGGTAGCTGAGATCTTGTCTGCGATCATAACATCACCGGACAAAATTAATACGTCTACTTTCTGAGGATTTGTGATTGTGATTCCACCAAACTCGAGATGCAAATCACTTGCTACTACGATACTAGTCATTATGTTAACATTTTGATTGCATTGGCGATATGGTATGCTTCTTCTTTGGTCATGGTAAGAATTGTTGGTTCCATTTCACCACTACTCAAGAGTTTAATAGCAATGTAACCTTCTGGTTCAGCTGAAACAGTCCAAACCCAACCCTCTGGATTTTGAATAATAAAATTTTGTGTTATAGTTAGATTAGACATTTTAAACTTTCTTGAAATATTGGTAGGGCAGACAGTGAGTGAAGCAGAGATATTCCCAATCACCATCACACTTGCTTGCCGACATGATCCAACGGAGGGCGGATTCACGGTCCTTGGCACCATTAGCGATGGTTTGCTCAACCAACACCTCGAATGCCTTAACAGCGCGGTCTTCTAATTCCTTTTCAACGACATTCGAAGCTTCCAAACATTCCAAAAGATGATCCCATTCGTATTGTTTTTGGATATCCGTTGCATGAGTCCAACCGTACCACCAAGACTGTGAAGGACGGAAACCGAAAGCGTCCTTATGGAGGTCACTCACGGTATCTTCATCGAATGTAAACATGATTTTCCTTTGTATTTTGGTGTGGATCAATTATACTACAACGAGTAATATATGTAAATTAATTTAGTCTCATAATAATCATTTTCCACACCTCATTTGAACACCCCGAAGAAACCCGGATAATCCGTCGACCGTTTGCACTTCTGCGACAATCTCTTCATTACAATTAAAAATTAAAAATCCATTTTCACTCTTAATGAGATAACCTTCAACTTTTAATTGATTTACAACATCAACAAATTGACTCACTAGTTCATATTCTTTCATGATTTAACTCCAAAGTGTTCTTTAATTACTCTGCCCATCCATGTACCATAGTAACTATCTTCGGTTTCGGCAATAATTGCACATTCCCGCACAATCAGCTCGGCAAATTGCCTATAATCAAATTCGGCAAGTCCCTCGCGATCGCTTCCATAAGGAGCAATCAGTCCAGCTTTTCTAGCAAGTTCTTTAATCCTATCACTCATTAGGTTTTACTCAATGATGCAAACAAACGTTCTTTGGCATTTGGATAAAGTTCTTCATAATGTGGATCTGGTTCACCCAAATCATAGAGTGTATTTTTAGTTTCAATATATTTTCCAGATACACCAAGAATACTAGAAGTCTTAACACATTTCACATCATCTCCTGGACCAATCCGATCACCAACTAAACATTGTGTACGAAGTTCTGGCGCCTTATACGGATCAGGATCATATTCTATGATGCCCCAATTTTCCATTTTATATACTGGTTTCATGACAATTCTTTCCTTACTGTTGCAATTCGTTCTTCAAGGCTTCCCCTGAGTACGGTATAGTCAAAACCCTCAAGTTCTCTCATATAATATGCATGACCTCTTTGGCGGAATGCTTCATCTTTTCGTGTCCCATCTTGTACCATTGGAAAATCTGGAGAACACAAAAAGATCTTATAGTATGAATCTTCGGTATCAGCGACAAGATTAAAAAGATCTCGCGATACTCTATTGAACATTTCCCTAGAGTAAAATGCCGTAGTTAAAGGTGAGGTGTCACAATATAGATATTCATTAAGACTGAGACCTTGTGATCTATATTTTTCAATTTCGATTTGGCATTTTCCGATATATGCCATATCTTCATATTGAAGTTTACCATGGCGCTTATCGTAAAGATACCTACCAAATTCTAGAGCAGTATTTAGACCTCGATCATCACCTAGTGCTTTCACAATAGTAGTTTTACCGGTTGATTCTGCACCTAGAAAAAGAACTTTGCGGACAAAATCTTTACGAACATACCAAGGTAAGAAATTATCCAACATTGAAGTACGATGCTTATTTCTTAGTGCTCTACGAGCTTGGGTGCCAGAAATTGGCCAAATTTCTCGTGATTTATCTACCATCACATGATCAACGTCGATCTGAGTTCGTAAGTTATCTGAAAAGTATTTGGAAAGATAATCTGCAAATCCTTGTCCGTAATCCTCAGAAGAAAATACTGCTTGAACCGTAGTATCAAGTTCATTTAGAAGATAATTTGCACAAAAGTACCGATGTTCGTCTTCCGGATCATCGTCTTCGATAGTAACAATATCATCGAGTACACGGATGATAGTTCTAGAAGGATCATCCGTTAACCCCTCAACTGCATACTCGAGCCATTCTTTCCTTCGAAACCCACCACACACTGGAAATCTTTCTGAGGTGTAAGAAAGAATAATAACGCGGTCACAGAGCTCAAATGCTCTTTTGATTACTGAAAGATGACCGTTATGAAGTGGGCAAAATTTGCCGACAACCAGGCCTGTTACATATTTCTTCACCATAGATCCTCCGAATAAAGTTCGGGCCCTTGATAAAATTGATCACCTTCTCTACGATTCAACTGACCAGTTTCTATTGCACGAACCATAGCATCTCGACGATTCAGAAAAACACCATCTTCATCGGTGAAACCTTGTACATCAGGACCATTTACTCCAACACCATTCTTCGAAGCAATAAGACGAATTACATTGTGGTGACGATTTGGAGCTGGGAGCTCGTAGATCTCCCCCTCAAACATAATTGCGACGTGAGTAATTTTAGCACTCATTTTTGGAACCATTTTTTAAACCAGGAAACTTTTTGTTCAAATAATTTTGCTTCTGGACCACATTGAATGAGACTGGCTCGCATATATACGGCACGATTATAATCTTTACTACCGGATACTGGGTTTATAGATGATACAGCTGAGGGATGACTACAATAATGCATGTAGTCATCCATGAACATTGATGCATCTAAATATTTACAATCTTTACAAAATTTCATAAATTTATTATATCAGGACTCATCTTTTGTGTAAAATAATTTGTCTATTTCTGCTCGTGCATCTTGTGCAATGGTATTACCAATCGAGTTCCCATCACAGTCACCATTACCTAACTTAGACAATTGATCGAATGTTACACGAGCTTTAACAAGAGCATTTTTTAAATTGGAAACAATTTCACCCACTTGCTTTGGAGAATAACCAATCAAGTCGGGTGCTCGATGTGTAATATGTCCCCAAGCATCATAGTCCCATTGTTCTTGGAAAATCGCTGGTTCTGGATATTTGATATTCATAGTTTCACCTTATACATATGTTTTCTACTCTCGGTGACTTCTTCTGGTGTTCTATTAACACACAGTCCGCCATCATAAATCACAGGAAAGCCGAGCCAAGTAGTCCAATCACAAGAGTAATCTTTTCTTATTTCTATCCAAGCATTTATAAAAGCAGTGTTCATTCTTTAGGTGCATTTTCTAATAGTTCTTTAGCTGCAGCGACCACAGCTTCAAGGTGTTGAATGTCATTAAACGTAACACAACCGTTTTCGGTAACATCATTACATTGTTCAAGCTTTAGATAGATTCCACCTGCTTCATCTTCTAAACTGACATGAGTAGAACTTTCTCCAAAAATGGGAGAATCATCAGGTAAATGTACCGAAATTTTAATGATTGTTTTTGAATAAGTAGTCATAAATTTTATCTTTCAACGGCCGTTTAGCCATAGATCTAAGTTTTTCAATTTCTGCGGCTGCTTCTTCGAGCAGGTCAGAAATTCGATCTGGTTTACCTTCCTGGACGGATTTCCGAGTTTGAATGTTGCGCCTGATTGAAGCACGAATCTTCAGTCGCATTACAATATCTAGTTCTTCCATTGATCAATCTTTCATAATAAAGCAGAGCACCTCTAATTAAATTCTGGTCGGCCGAATTACCAGAAAGTAAATGTTTCCTATAGTAATCAATCTGTGACTGTATGAATTCATCTGTCATTTAGATTTTCAGTTAAGTAATCTTTAAGAATTGCTTTGGCATACTTTGCAGAAATATTTTTGTGACGAATCGTATATGTAAATTCTAAATTAGTATTTTCATCTGCATTGAGTACAGTAGTAATTGCTCTGGGATCTTCCCAGAACGACTGACGTATTACATCTTCAGTCGTTACGCGGTCAAATTGAATCATAATATATTATACCATATAGAGATCAAAAGTACAATTAAACTTCGAGAGTGTCAATTGCTTCTTCATCAATAACTTCGATTGAATGTCCTTCTCCAGCTTCTTTTAATTGGTCTACAAATCCTGAATAAATTGACATTGTATAAGAAGACATGCCATAGATTTCTTTAGAGCCAAAATATACGGACCCAGAATGATTCAGAAATTCATACCCAGTGTCGGTTTTGGTAATTTTTGTAATACCAGAACTAAGTTTCCATGAATTAGAACCTGTATATCCACCATACCAAGATGCAAGTACTCTATAAAGAGTACCATAATCTGGTGATGTAACTTTAACGATAACGAATTTGTCTGGGTAATAATTACTCATTTTCAACTCCAAAATGTTCTTTAATCAAATCATAAGCCTGACCACGTGAAATCTGATCACGGAGCATAGGACGTAGAGCCACTCCACATTCTTCAATGATCAATTCAATGAGCTTTCGTTCATACAACCAAGCCTCATTACGACCCTCGGCTTCACATATTTTTACTGCATCAAAGTATAAACTCTGAACGACTTCCAATTTAATCATTTTCTAACCTCAAGTAAGCCCAGTGTGTAACATAACCGTAAGCATCATCGGCACATTCTTCAGACACAAATCCGTGTTTATTATACCAGTAATCTGAGAGAAAGATTCCTTTACCCAGTGAAGATAAATCTTCCACACCCAGTACATGAGATCCAACAAGTGGTCGTTCTTCAGCTACGGAGTGAAGTTCATCTTTAATCGAATCAATAAGTACTTTATGTTTTGCGCAGAGCAGTTCATAATCCCTCGGTACCGTATTTTTGGTAATACAGCCAAGATATGAATATGTCGCTTCAATATCTTTGAGCAGTTGATCGTGGTACTTCATTCTTTATCTTTCAATTCTTCACAGTGGAATTTATCACAGACTGATCCGGGATCTTTGAGTTTCCAGTGATAATTGCACCAGCCGGAGCCAGTATATGCACCAGTTTCGTCTCCATTGAAACTATACCACTTGCAGAAGTCACAGCAAGAATAATCTGGATCACAATCTTTACAGAATTTCATTTTGCTTCCATAAGTTTCATACAATAGTACCATGAGTTTGTCTGACGACATTCCTCCCACCGACCAATTTCAAAGTATATTGTTAGACCAAGAATACTTACAATAAGTAAAGCACCGAACCAAAGACCTAGATTTTTCATTCTTGTCCCTTAATCAATTTCTTCCAGTGGAAGTATGAGTACGCCGCGTTAACCCAGAAGAATCCATAGAGCACAGATGTCATATATAATTCGCGTGACCAGAACAATGGTACAGATAGAGTATTCACTAACACCCAGACTTGCCACGTTTGAACATTTCGTGCCATTAGCAATAATTGCGCAACAACCGAGAATGCAAGTACAGTAGAATCAATCCAAGGTGCATATGCATCGGTAAATGTGTGAAGGAGCCAACCATAACCACCTGCGGTAATTACAGCAATACCGAGCATAATCATGAATGTTTTTGTATTTACATTCGTAATCGGAGTTGGTTTATTTACTTTATATAGAACTTTATTTGCATTCCATCCGATCCAACCAAGCATACCGGTAACAATAAAGAATACTTGTAGTGTCGTATCGGCATACAGTTGTACATTGTAAAACATAATACCATATAGAATGGCACCAACAATTCCGGTCCACCAAGTGTGAATTGAATTCCGTCCTGCCAGGAAAATACAAATAACAGTGAATAAGTTTGCCACCAATTCAAGTGGGGTCCAAGTAAACCAAGTCATTGACATTTCTCCTGCACATTAGTTAAGTAAATATCTTCAAATTGTTCGTGTTTACTATCTACGACCAGTGAACGTAATGTTGCAAAGGCGCGAACCATTGATCTCACATCACCCGGAATCATGTATTCGCGGATCACTTTGATTTCTTTGTTCAGTTCCCAATATTTCAAGCATGCAATCACGGTATTAACAATACCTTCCATCTGTTCAGCTGTATCAGCAGCATAAACCTGAATGTCCCCATAAGATTTCCAAACCAATACTTTTTGCATAATCTATCTCCTAGATACGTCCTACGGATTTGATCCGCTAAAACAGCCGCCAGTTCCTACCAATTTTAGTTTTATGTGTCGATTGCCATCCGATTAAAAGTTTAGACCGGAAAAATACTCCATACACTTTATGTGTCTTTGGAGAATCTTTTAAAAGTTTTAGCGCAGTACCTTCATAGGATCCTACTCGGTCATATCGGGCTGAGCTGATTTTACATTTACGCATTCAAAATCCTTAGAATAAAATTATTATACTACACTTAGGATTATATGTAAATTAAAGATTGTTGTATTCTTCTGATGCTCGCCGGAGAAGCTGATAGCTCGTGATGGTGTTGCTTGCAAGCAGCTGTTTACCAATATAAAGCAGAAGATGTTTATTTTCTTCCAGCGCAGCAATTGCCTTACCACCATCATTCAGTAAATGCTGTTGGTTTGATCCTGGGTACGTACCGATAAGATAATATTCGGCTAGATTTGCATTCATTTTAGATATCCCATTATCTTTATTAGCTTGAGCGCCAGTCATTTCAACAATTTTATACCCACCACCCATTTTGACTAGAATGGGATAAGTTTTATTGTCTTCATAGACCGGGTGAATTCTGACTGATGTCATGGCATTTTAACGAGTTGAAATACACAGTTGTTAAGGAAAAATGCACCAGGAACAATGACGTCACCCATTTCGAAATAATTTACTCGGGCCAAAGTTTCTTTGATTGCCGCCATATTACTTTCGTATTCTTCGTCGGTAAGTTCTACTATCTCACCTCGGGCAACAACTGATTTGTGCCCACCAGCATAAGAAATAATAAATGGTTGATATTTCATATTACTCTGCCTTCACTTTAAAGTACAATACTGCCACATCATTTTCATTCAGAGTAACCGGGTTACCCAACTCCGAGAGCTTAAGTAGCTTTTTGGCATGATCTAGAACATTGTCGGCGTATTCACTGAAACCCCAAGAATATTGGCAGTTGATCCAATTAATGGACTCGGTCCGATCCATATGATAGAATCCGCGGAACAGAGAAAATCGTTTCAAAGACATTGCGTGGGCAATTATTTTTTCATCACGGGCCATACGTAATGTCAAGATGGCATGGATCACTTCACGGGCCTGGTAGCTAACCTTATATGATTCCATAACAATAGTAGCCATTTAGAGCACCTCAGATTCAAGAAGAATATCTTCGTATGTCAATTCGTTGACAGCATACACAGTGTCGTCGGAGAGCAAAACACAATCCGTATGATCAATGTTGACTACCTTCATCACACGTTTTGCACCGTCTGGAGTTTTGACGTAATCACCGACATAAACAATAACACTCATTTTGGGTCCTTTGATTTGGTATAAGTAATTATACTACACTTCGGAATATATGTAAATTATTTCTTATTGTGATACAAATATTTTGGATTAGATCAAATTCGGTTATGATAAAGTATCAACCGAGCTGTCCCATATACGGGATTATTTACTAAAGGTGAGATTATGGCCACTTCTAATTGGGTTAAAAGGTGTATTTTCTGTGAAATTGAAACTAAAAATCGTAGACATGAATCTATATGTAAACAAAATCCAAATGCTCAACCAACACAAAATCAATACACAAAAGCAAAAGCAAATGGGATTGAATGGAAAATTTCAGATGAAACAAGAAAAAGAATCACCGAATCGAATATTGGTAGAAAACACTCAGAGAACACAATCAATACTATTAAAGCTGCAATGAAAAAAGCAGTTAAAGATCACCCAGAATCATATTCAGGTCGTTATAACCGCGGCCACATCAAAGAAATTATATGTTCAAATGGATTTAAAGTCCTTGGATCCTGGGAACAAATATTTGTAGAATATTGTATTACTAATAAAATACAAATAGAACAGCCGGAAACATCATTTCAATACGAATTTGATACTACACGACAATATTTTCCAGATTTTTATCTTAAAGATTATAATTGCTATGTCGAAATAAAAGGATTTAAAACTGAGCGAGATTCACATAAATGGGATTCTATGTTAGAACAAAATCATAAACTTTTAATCGTTGATAAAAAATCTATAAAACAAGTTAAAGATAATACTATCAAATTTGAAAAATTAATGGAAGATCATTTGTACCGCGGACTGGGATCGAACCAGTGACCAAGGCATTATTTATATTGTTCTCATTGGAAAACAATAGGTAAGAGTACCCTGCTCTACCATTGAGCTACCGCGGTACAAATGATCTTCCGGCACTACCTTTATGCTAAAGTCGCTTATTTTATTTCCAGGAATACAGCTTCCGTACTTCGTCTGAGTAGATAGAGTAATCTTCTGGAGCACCCGTCTCAACATCCCGATGTTTTTCGTTATCGAGCACATCTTCAAGCCAACGCATACCGTATGCAAAACGTGGTACAGCGAACTTCGGAATGTCTTCTGTATGGACATAGAACATCAGATCTTTCCGTCCTCCAGCATCGGGGCTGCGGTCGCCAAAATCTGCCTTGGTAGTAAATTCACCAATGAACTTGGCGCGGGCTTTGAGTTCTTCCAGGATGAAAAGTTCAAACTGAGCAGGTGTGCCTGCGCCCATTGTCGTGCCGGGCCAAACAACTACTTGTGTAAAATCAGACATGATTATTCCTTAGATTTGAAAACAACTGCGAAATGAGAACCTTTGGCCACCGAGTCACCACCACGGAACGGAGCCCAGTGGTCGTAGTAATCTGTAACTTCAAACGAGAGACCAGCTTTGTTCAACTTTTCGGAAGCAGCAAGCATGAAGGTTTCACACGTCTGATTTTGACGATAGAAATAACCTTTTCGAACGATGATCGAACCGTCACGGCGACGAGAAACCTGATCAACTGAGTGACTCAGGGCTTCTTTGATTTCTTTAACTGTTAACATGATCAAATCTCCACTACTGCAATACAATTATAATCCGCGCCGAAGTCTACGGCAAATTTTGCTTTTGCTTCTTTGGAAGTTTTGGCTTTAATTCTCACCGAACCTTCGTCATTAAAGCAGTTAGTCCACATGATTTTGAATGTTTTCATGACAAATCCTTAGTGAACGATCACATTCTTCCGAATCTTCCGAGAAGTCGAAGAGATGATCCGCAATTCTTTGGCGATGAGTTCATCAAAAATCAGCTTGGCTTCACGGGGGAGACTGGGGTAAACCGAATGGAATTTCTCAATGGCACGGACAGCAGCATCCTTCTTGGTGTGAAGTTTGACTTGGTCTGCATCTACCGTGATCGTCCTACGGTAGGCTTGCATTGTGACTTTTTCCATGATTTTTCCTTTGTTTCAGAAGATGGTTTATTATACTACACTCAGCAATATGTGTAAATTATTCCCAGGTTACACCCATCGTTTTCACAATGCCGAACAGCTGAATGACCGCATAACGAGTGTCTGGATTGCTCCGTGCCAAATACTCGGCTGTATCTTGTGCAGCTTTAAGAGTTCTGTTGGTAGCTACTGTGTTCAGATCAAGACTACCTTTGTTAATCTTACAAACGTGGTACACAGCTTCTTTTTCTGGTACTGGGGTAACAATGGGCTCTGGCGAAACTACGGTGGTCACCGGGGAATTGCGGTAGGCCATATCATTCCGTGCAGCCGCAGTAATTGGCACATCAAAAACTTTACTTACGTTTTCTCGGGAAATAGTTTTAATCACTTTAGTACCGTCCAACAATTGAACGAATAGCCCAGTCCTATTCCAGAGTTGGCGCCACTTCAAATCCTTTTCATTTGGACATTTGGTAGAAACAACACACCACCGACCCATGTCGAAATAGAAGTCTTTGAGAGCGATGTCAGAAGATTTGTATAAAAAAGCCATGATGATTCCTTAGTAAGTTTCTTTAATAATTTGAAATTTGTCTGCCGGATACTTTTCTTTGAATTCTTCCGTGGAGATAAACTCTCGAAGACTCTTTGCATCAAAGAAGGTTTTCCTCAAAACAGCCTTAAGTTGACCCAGTGGGCATACCGTCAAATATACACTTTTAGATTTACCACCCATGAAATACCTCTTAAGTTGTTGATGATTAATTATACTACACTCAGTAATATGTGTAAATTAAAATATTGGTCCGTAGATCTCATCCAAAACATCAATTAAGAAATCCCACGGTTCTGTATCTCGAGCGCCATAATCGGAATATTTCATCATGACTTTACGCATGACAAGAGCAACCCTAGTTCTTGTCGAGCCCACAGCATTCACAGCCTTACTCAGAGTTTTATTCAAAGCAAGGGCAGCTTCTATTGATTTTAGAGCCTTTTCAGAATCATCAGAAAACGAATATAATTGCCAATCTGATACTGTAAATTCTGGATAAACCTTGATCCTTTTATTTAGCTTTTTCGCAATCACCATTCTCCAGTCCAGTGTTTTATGTTAAATTCTTTATACATGTCTTTTTTCATAGATTCATGATCAAATGGGATTGAATTCCTAAACACAATTGTATCTTGTGGTGGAAATTCACGATACGTTGAGATGAAGGGCATTTCAGCCATAATATGTCGTAAATTATCAAAAATCTCTGGACCAGGATTAGAATCAATAATAGTTCCAGTTAATGTTTGTGTCACAGCATGCATATATGTCTGAGGGCCTAGATAATATACCGACTTATGACCCTGCTTTCTTCTATAAGATTGCATCTCTATCGCAGTAGCAAATGCCGGATTATTTGGAGCAGAGCACATGAAATCATGAGAAAAATCTACATCAAGACACGTTGGCAATACCCATTTCGCATCAGATGTAATTATAGATGATAGAGATACATTCCAAAGTCTATCAAGATCAATATACAGTCCGCCCTCGTTATAAAGTTTATATAATCTCCAAACATCAGATTTTACAACGGGATGTTCATTTGCTATTTGTGCATAATCAAACGCGGACATAGATCTTGAAAGATAATTATCTAAATCTTCATCATCAGAAACTACAACTTCCCAATCTGGATTAAGACTTTTCATAGTCAAGAAACCCAGCCGAAGCATTTCAATATCACAATTCTCTATATCTTTTGTTTTCCATGTGATATGGATAATCTTTGGGATTAACTCATTCAACATAACTTATTCATTGAAGTTAATAGGAAGACAAAATTTATCTTCCCAAGACTTATATGCATTTGAAATAAATGTATCGTGTTTCTTTTTAACTACTTTCTGACGTCTTGCATCAGAAATAGCGGTGACTGATAGATAAATGCCAATCCATAATACGGCTGTGGTGAATAAAATCGCACCAACATTACCAGACTCAGTAAAGAACCACCGGCCGGCTAATATACTAAAATAAATTCCAAGTAGTGTATGAATTGCAATATTTGAAACTATAACAAAAAAAGCAATACCAATACTTATTAAAAATAGAGCTAAAACAACTTTCTTGGAGTACGTACAAATATCAGCGGAATCACCATAAGTGCGTAATTCTGAACCATCACCCCAAACATCTTTTTCATATGGCGCTTCATAAAGTTTCAGCCATTTCACCAGACGATAGTGCCAAGAGTTTTTATTAAAGTTCAATGCTTTCATACTAAAAGTTCCTTCATAATTACAAATTTTGCCTCTGGGATAGATTTACACATATCACCATTTACAGAGATTGATCTAAATGATTTGATCAGTACTTTAAATCCAGAATCAAAACTAAGTGTTCGCGATTCTTTAGTCTTGGATGATGTAGGACGAGAGCCCGTGCAAAAATACATTGTATCCCAGAGTTCATCTGAGATAAGTTTCATTTGAAAATGTATATTAGACATATTTTCTCAATAATTGATCAAGTTCTTCCTCAGATGCATCACCAACATCTTTAGAATCTAAACAAACGGCTTCATTACCGAATGCAGCTAATTTCTTTCCCGCCGAGTCATTATCATAAACCACCACAACTTTCCGATTCAGACATTTCAGAAATCCCTTGAGGTCTTGAGTTGGGTTATTTGAGAGCACAGCTAGTGCAGAGAAACCACGCGAAGATAACCGAGCAGCATCAAACATACCTTCAACAAGGAATACTAAACCTGGGGTAAGATGCAGAGTTTCTACTCCAAATACGACCAGAGTACCTTCCGATTTGTAAGTATAGTATCTACCTTCTCTGGGATCATTCCTGCGAGTCTTATCTGCTAAAAAATTATATTGTTGATAACCAACCAATTGACCACTTAGATTTGTTAAATAAAAATATGCCAATGGATAATCTAGATGAAATTTATGTAAACTAAAATCAACATGTCTAGATTTTAAATGCTCTATCAAAGGAAGATTATATGTTTGTTCAAAACAAGTATCACACATGGTATTTTAATATTATTAGAAATGCACAAAATAGTGAAAGGACCAAGTTAAAAATATCAGACGGAAACTACGAATATTTTGAGAATCACCATATAAAACCAAAATCATTATACCCGGAAATTTCAAAAGACAAAGAAAATTTAGTATTACTTACCGCAAAAGAACATTTTATATGCCATTTATTGTTATGTAAATTTACTGTCTCTAATGCAAAATATAAGATGATTAATGCTTTAATAAAGATGGTTTACTGTAAATCGGATAATCAAATAAGATATCAATCAAAATCATATTCTATGATTAGAAAATTAATAGCAGAAAAAAATTCAGCAAGAATGAAAGGTGTACCTAAAAGTGATGATTGGAAAAGACTAATGTCATCGAAAATGAAAGGCAGAAAAATGAATGAAGAATTTTCTAAGAAAAGATCGGAAAGCAATAAAATATCATGGGCTAATGGGAAATTTAAAGGTAGACCAAAATCCGAAGAAACTAGAAGAAAAATTAGTGAAACTATCAAAGATATGAAAACGGTTTGGATTAAAAATCCAAATTCTAAAGAATGCGGTTATGTACCCAAAGAAATTGCAGATAGAATGATAACAGAAGGTTGGATTCTTGGTAGATACCAAAAAGATGCAGTATACATAACCACAATGCTATTGAACAGATTTATAATTACTTAAATTTAAAATTGCTGATACCCACATAACTTGCCTGACAGATTATACAATAGAGCAGGCGCCATATTGTTTTCATCATCAACCAAGAACCTATGGAGGTCGAGGTTAACGAATCTGTCTCTAAGGTGTTGAGTTACATTCATAGATGTATTTTAACCTATGAAGTATTATGTGTAAATTATTCGGGTTTCTTTTGTCGAGTTTGAAACCATGTATACAGTTTAGTGTTTAGCCAAGATACAATAGCAATAAGTGCAACAAAGAGACCTAAAACTAGAGTTACCCCACCATCGCCGATTGACTTGGATCTACTGGATTTTCTAGAAGAGGGCCGAGAAAATCTAGTTTTCTTAGGTGTGGGAGAATTGGTGGAATATCTACTGGTTAGATAATCACCGTTTCCGAGATTAGTTCTCTGTACTTTTGTAGTGGTAAATTTACCAGAAGCAGAAGTTCTCCGTACCATCCGTTGACCTGGGCCAGTTTTGATTGATCGCGTATATGAAGTACCCATTATAGCACAGTTAGATACCGCTCCAGAGCGTTTGTTTTGGTCAATTCAATGTGTTCCAGTGTACACAATTTAATCTTCGATTCTAACGATTCTACAGCGTCGGTAGTACAATTGTACAGAGGGATCTGGATAAACTGTTTACCATGGTCTTTTGGAGTAATTTTAGCTTCAATAAGTTCTAACAGTTGAGCCTTATTCAGCTGACGGAAATCAATCTTCCGATCAACAACCATCTTGATAAACTTTGCCTTATCTGTCATCTGTTCAATCTGAGACAGAAGATCATTCTTTTCATATTCGATCTTCTCAGAGAACTTCTCGAGTCTATGGTCACAAAAATAAGCCAATAGATCGGCTACAGAAGAGAATAACTTCAATTTACCGTGAATGTCCAGAGTTGTAATATTCTCTGTGTGTGACTTCTTCAGCTTAAAGAATTTGATTGGATCTGAATCAATTTTATCACGAGCAATAGCTGTAACTTTTACATCAAAGCAGAATCCGGCTTCCGAACAATTATCTTCGTAGTCTCGAATCTTGTCCTGATCAAGAAGATCATTCAGAAACTCTACATATTTCTCACGGTCGTATCCGATTGGAAGTTCAGAGATTCGATATGTAAACTTACCGACATACTCAACGATTCCCTGAGTATACCATGTTGCAAGATTTTCTTCATCTTGTGTAACAATACCACGGAAGTGTGGAAACGTCGGTGGAATAGATTCTTGAGTCTTAAGATATTTCTTAGGGTCTTTCAGATATTTCTTAACCGCCCCAGAAACATCCTTCACCGAACGTGGGAGAATATTGCACGCGAATCCCACCGCGATACCTTGAGTACCATTCACAAGCACCCATGGGATTGTTGGAAGGTAATAAGCAGGCTCAGGATTTTCTGGGTCTGGTGATTTAGAAGTTACTTCAGAGTCAATGAAGTATTTCTTGAATTCCGGACTCAACGAAGCAAAGATGTATCTCGGCGCTGCTGATTCTTGGATTAGTCTGGAACCAAAATTTCCGTGGCCAGTAAACACCGGACAGTTATTATTCCAATCTGCGGTGAGTGTAATTGCCGCAGAAGCTGCTGAAGCTTCTCCATGGTGGTAATTGAATTTGCTAATACCTGCAAGGTCTGCTAATTTTACCTTTTTGCCGTTGTGTTCATTGAGCATGGCATAGATTAATTTTCTATGCACGTTTTTAAATCCATCTATCACAGATGGGATAGCGCGCTGTTCGAGAACATACATTGAATATTCCAAATATTCTGTATCAATGATGTCTGTTATTGACCGGTCAATTATCTTCATATGTTTCTTTATTAAATAGAAATGTAGGCCACGATGAACCAACATCTGCCTACTCTAGTCAACCCAGTTAAGGAGTCTTTATGACCAGCAAATGTATTTATCATTATGTGTATAGAATTACGAATGTAGTAGAAAAGAAGCATTACTACGGAGTTCACAGTACCAAATTTGAACCTAAAATGGATATTGGCATAAAATATTTTTCTTCAAGTAAGGATAAGAATTTTATAGCAGACCAAAAGTTAAATCCACAGAATTACAAGTATAAAATTGTTCAGACATTTGAATCTAGAATTAAAGCAATAGAGCGTGAGATAATTTTACATAATTTGTTTGATGTAGGAATATCTTCTAAATTCTATAATAGATCAAAACAAACTAGTCTTGGGTTCGATACGACCGGGGTGGCGGCAAGTGAAAAATCAAAACAAAAGACATCAGAAATGCACAAAGGTGTTCCAAAAAGTTTAGAATTTAAATTAAAGCTTTCAAAGTCTTTAACTGGCAGAAAATTATCTGAACAGAGTAAGATCAATTTATCTAAATCTCGCAAAGGTAAACGCTACCCAAAAGCATCAGAGGTCAGAAGAAAATATTTTTATATCACACCAATTGGAACTTTTGATCATTCTAGAGCTTTAGAATCACAACTAATTACTAAACCAACTTTATCCAACTGGTGTAAGAATAATAAAAAGAAAATTACCATACATAATTATGTTCATTCACCTTGGTTACAGGCCAATTATACACTGGAAGAAGTAATTTGTAAAACTTTTGAAGATCTTGGATTCGACTTCAAACTTAAAGCATAGAAGTTGTCATCATCCATTCTTTGCGACCGTCGGCCGAATCACCAAAAGCCATTTCTAATTTGTCTAGATCAGCTGCATTACCAGAAATTCTAACCAAAAATGGGTCCATGATACACTGTTTATAAGATTCTTTAGTTAAAGTACCCAAACCTTTTGCATACACAATTTCATAACCTTTAGAATTAAATTTATCAAATTCTTCTTTTGAATAGAAGTTGTGTACATCTTTACCCTTTGTACAAATGTACAGAGGTGTCATGAGACGAAATACTCTATTATCTTTATAAAGTTCTGGCCAATTAGAAAATAGATTCAGAAGTAAACACTGAATCGACCCTGCACCATCGACGTCTGAGTCAACCATAATTGCAATTTTACCATAATTTAGATTAGTTGCAGGTTTACCAAATTCTAACCCAATAATCGCCAAAAGTTCTCTAATTTCTTTGTTCTTTATAATGTCGACTGGTTTCATCCCACGAGTATTCAAAATTTTGCCACGTAGAGGATAGCCGCCATGACGCTTTGAATCCCTCACAGTGATCAAATTTCCGATAGCAGATAAACCCTCACAAATATGTAAGGTTCTGTTCTCTGGATTCAGATCAGTTGCGGCGATATGATTCACCACACGAATCTTTGCGGTTGATTTTTGTTTCTTGGCAAGTTCGCGAGCCTCGGCCTGTTCCTTCTTATAAAGGATAGCCTGAATCATCGGATCAAGAATTTCTGGTGTGTTCAGAATCTGCTTGGCAATCTTGTCGAAGTCAATACCTTCAAGATGCCCGGCAATTTCGGAAGCAGTATTTGTGATACGTTCCTTGGTTTGACTGTCAAACTTACAATTAACAAATCCTCTAAGCATCGATACAAACATTAGATGCTGTTTGATCTGATTTGGAAGCACATCAATTTTGTACTTCTTTTTGATGTATGGTTGGAGTGTAGAAACAATCTTATCCATCACGTAATTAACGTGAGTACCACCATTCTTAATATAGAGTCCATTTACATATGAATGGAGACGAAACTCTTCTTGATCACCAGATGGACCAAAGATCAAAGTATTCTTTTCATCCTGGCCGATCACAAAGTGATCACAGTATTTGGAAGCATATTCCTTAGCATTCTTGATTTTGATCTTCTCAGAATTGAAAGTAAAGGTAATAGATGGATAACAAGCAGCAAGATTTTCAATCCGATCTTTGATAAAGTCAATATGATCAGATGAAATTTCCAGAATAGAGAACGCAGAGAGCTCGGGTACAAATGATACCCGAGTAAATTTCTTAGTTGATTCTTTTACAGTTACCGATTTGATCTTGGCATGATCTGCGGTAACCATCTTGAGATAGTTTTTACCATCGGCAGTTTCGCCAATAAACTCTTGTGAGAATACAGCAGTTGCAAATGAACCGACACCATTTGCACCAATAGTTTCTCGGTCATCAGAGAAGTTTGAGCCGGCTCGTGCTCGAGTCCATGCCAGAACTGGTTGGTAATTTTCACCATGTTTAACAACTGGAATACCCCTCCCATTATCTTCTACGGTAATACGCCATGAATCATTCTCAAGTCCATTGGATTCTTGAGCGAAGTCAATTGAGATTTTATTGGCATATTTGAAATCGGTCCGAATTGCTTCGTCGATTGAATTGTCAATAATTTCCGAGATAATCTTAAGCAGACCTGGGATCACATGGAGAGTTTGATACTCCCCAAAGAACATGCCTGATACTTCTTCCGTCGAAACTGAGCCGATGTACATTGCTGGACGAATCCGCATGTGCTGTGCATCGGTTAATTCCTTGAATTCTTCTTTTTTCATTTAACAAATTTCTTTAATAGATTTAGAACAAATAGAAACCTATTTAACTTCCAACTGAGCCTTGGGCTGATAAGTCGAAGTATTTCCTCAGGTTTGATTTTTGGGGTTGGTTCGCTAATATCAGATACATCTACCTTAGATAAGTCTACGTCTGAATTGTATTTGAATTCGCCTTTATGTTCATTGATAAATTTATTATAATCCATTTGTGATTAAATGTACATTATTTGCTTAGACTGGCTTTCTGTCGCATTCTGGGTAGCCACATTGGAGATTGTGTAGCTGACATCCACCTGGAGCCTTATTATGCGAACAGTGACCTGTGGTGTACTTAACTTTTGGTGGCTTTATAGGTGATAGATCTATTCTCACAAGATTGCTCACCATGTTATCAATCTGAGAAATTGCGCCAGGCGTTGTATCACATACTTCCCAAACTACATTTCCTGATGCATAGTCTTCATCTGCTGCATAGTGAGTTTTGAAAAGCCATTCTGCTAGACGCTTCGCTGCGGTATATGCAGGTTCTTGATTCCTAACTTCTTTAAGTTCTTTCCTAAGAGCATCTCGTTCAGCTGTCACAACATTTAGAGTTTCAGTTGATAACCGAAGCATATATTTCAGACGTTGATCCATAGTAATAGTATCATCCATTATTTTTTTTCCCCATATTCAATTAGTTGATCATGTCTTCCATGCCAGTTACATGTCAGACAAGTTGATTTTGATTCTGGGTCTTGCACCTTAACACTATGGCAATAGTGATCACCAGTGTTTGCCATGAATACTTGTTCATGGGTTAGTGTAACTTCTTCACTACCACATTCTGGACATGTATAAGTCATATTATTTTAACTTGGCTCGGAGAGCTGCTTCAAGATCAACAGAACCACCATAGATTGCTACCAATTCGATTGCATCTTCAATAGCAGTATTGTATTCCTTAACAATTTGATCTAGCTTATAAACTGTGTTCATACTCAGAGCATTATCTGGATATGGACAATGTGGCCATAGTTCAAAATTAACTACTCGATTCTGATAGAAAGCAAGAGTACCAAACGGCTCTTGCTCAGTCTTTTTTGCCATAGGATCAAGAGCCATTTACTTCTTTCATAAGTTCTGTATAGTTTTTCATAGTGAACATATATTCATCATGAGATAGGCCAGTTGCTTCTTCAGCCCTCCAGTCAAACATATTATACTCACCACCGGATCGGATATCTTCATATGATCTCCAATTTTCAAGTTGCTCGGGTGTAAAGTTCATTTGTATTCCTGTTTAAAACCAATAAAGTTCTTAAGTTCTTTCACATTCGCTTGGTTATTAGCCATACGAGTTGCATATTCAATCAGAGCATCACGGATGTTATAGCTTGGGTTAACAAACAATTTAAACATGAATGCTTTGGTATCAAGTGGCAGTACTGCTTCGGCAAATGCCTTACGATCTTTGATATGAGCAAGATTTTCAAATTCCCACTGAATAGCCTTAACTTTCCAGTCGATTGCTTCCATCAAACCTGCTGCATAGTTCTTAATAAACTCTGCACGATCTGGTGCCAACATTGGGATTACATCATCAATGAGACCAGTAACAATGAGCTTTACACAGTCGTGATCCCACTTAAGAGAATCCACAGCGTGATGACGGTCACAGTACTGCTCGGACTTCAACTTAACCATATGTCCTTGCATACGTCCCGAGGTGAAAGTAATCACAACACCTTCGTCATCAACCAAGTTCTTTACAGATTCTTGGAACATTTTAAAGCCGGATGAATCAACCGACTCAATCTGACTCACAGTAATCACACCGTGGCGAATAGCCAACCAGTGATACATCTTTCGTGGGAACATCTGGCCAGATTCTATATGTCGAATACCAGTGAGTACTAGCATATCTTCTGGGTAATCAATCACCACTCGGTTCTTACGCGAGCAAAACTCAAAGATTGGAGTAGCCCCTTGGCTACGGCACTCTCGGATAAAATCAAAATGATATGACTTATCAGTAATATATTCCGTAGCCATCTGAGAGATGTCAGTCACACCTGCGCGAGTACCAAGAACAAATTCTTGTTCACGAGTATAGATTGGAAAGATACAGGATCCATCCATCTTCTGTGTGATCAAATGCTCATCTTCAAAATCCAATTGTGCATCAATTTCTGGAAATTCACCCAAATTAAAGAACTTTGGAAAGCCAAGACGGATGATTTTCCCAGTCTCATTATCAAAAGCAGTACCACGAAGATTAAGAAGGATGCGAGTTTCCTCGTCATTTTTACCAACAAAAGTAGTCTTTGAGTTTAGATTATAGTCGATAACAGAATACGAACCTTTGTCACGGCAAGTAAATTCTGGCTTTTCTTTGATAGCAGCTAGTGCTTGAGACAGGGTAAACACTTATTTTCCTTCGATTACAAAAGTACCGGAAATCCGGACATTCAATCCATTCTTATCAATGAAACCTGCTACAGGTCCGGCATATTCAACTGTATTTGAGGTTTCCCATGATTTGATCACTTTGCCGTTGGCGTCATACAGAGTTACAGTACGATCAAGAAAACCTGTGGTAGATTTTACAGAGTTAACAAGACTATCAACTCGGCCACAGCCGACGAGAGAGACAGCAATCAGAGATACAAGTAAAAGTTTTTTCATATGTTATTCTAGGAGTAATAAAAGTAAAGAATTTCATCGAGCGCAGCCTCGATCAATGGTAGATATGCGAATACAATAAGACCGACAATAAACATTTCCATCACAATTTCCTTTAGATTTATTATAACATTTAAAGCATTATGTGTAAATTATCCGTTTACTTGTATAATGTGATCGGACCGACCGTAGTAACTAATTGTTTTACCTGCGAAGGCTGAATGATTGGCTAAACCTGTTTTAGCAGATGTGGCATTTATCGCGATCACAGTAACGAAAACGGGTTCTTTGGAACCCTCAACGATGACTTTATAATGAAACGCTTTTGGTTGAATCTGACCTGAGGGAAGAAGATCTTCAGGTTCTTGGCTCATATAATTTTCCTTCTCGGCCGCATGCCGGAGTTGAGAATGGGTTCCATGTCAGTTTTCTTTCTTCTTGTGTACTCGAACCGTTGTTTTTAGCACCGGCTAATGCCCATTCATCTTTACAAACAACTTCGGGGTGATGACATCTAAGATTCCATTCGGATCTTTCTTCCGGTTTGGACCAAATACAGTCACGACAAAATTTAGGAGTTTTCATTCTAGATATTCTTTTGGTGGACGATCATCACCTTCTGTATATGTTTTAGCATATAGAGTAAGCATACGAAGATTACACATAGCATGTGCCAAATGTGGAAGACCAGATTCTTCATCATTTTCTTCACCTGCTTGCCACCGAGCCAAATGTCTCAGAGCACATTCAAGAGGAATACTCCATGACATACCCTTGACCCAGTTCCAACTTTTGTATTTCTTTTCTCCATATTCCCAGACTCTCGCTTCATCATACAATGTAGTAAGAGGAATCAACGACAATTTTGGTTTACCATTATTATATCTGGCACCAGTACCTTTAGCATCAGAGTTGATATCACCAATTCCTTCGGTTTGTGGCACATTGGGGTGTGTTAACATTTCATGCATCTCTGGAATTGACATCATACTAGCATCTCCGGGGTTCTAATTTGCATCAAAAGTCGATCTGCGATGTGGTGCTCAAGTGTGGCACCTTTGGAATTTTCCCAACCGGGAAGCAGCTGAACTGCATCACAAGTAACAAGGGCTGCAATATCTGCGCGCATACAATCACCCCATTCCATAGAAGTATTTGGGTTAATTTCTGCGGGAGAAACTACATCAAATCCTTGTGATCGAAGAAGAGTTGCGGCATCCCAGAAAGCTGGAAAGTTATGATTCTCATAGCCGCTCATCGGCCCGGCGATATAAATTCTAGTCATAATTATTTCTTCTTATCTTCCTTAACTGGTTTCTTTTCCGATTCAAGTTGTGCCTGGATCATATTCTGACGGAACGTATGGCGTTCATGGTCATTGGTAATAGTGGAAAGCAAATATTTTGTAGTTGCAGAAAGTTTAAAATGTCCGGTAGGTTTGTTCATAATTTTCCTTATTGATAATTGTTGATAATTGTTGATAATTACTTGATGTACTTTTCGTACTCAATCATTTCTTCTTCGTCATCAAGACCATATTCAAGAGTTCGGTCCTCTTTTGTTTTTGGTTTGAGTACTTTTGCTGTGGCCTTCTTTTTGCGCTCAATGTGAGCTGCATTTTCGAATTCAGAATTTTTAGGCCGAAATGTGTTCTTCATGATTCTTTATGTGAAGATAATTGATGGGAGAGAAAAAACTTTTGTACTTGATTAATCGGAGTAATTTAGATCTGGCAAATGAAAACTGTGGGTGATCAAGAATGAGTTCAAGATTATTGCTTTCATGATCCATTAGCAAAATAAATTCTGGAGAATATACAGATGCCAAATAATTAAAGATTAGTTGATGAAACTTAAATTCTTTTTTATCTAAATATTTTTCATATTCACCTTCAAGTACATATGTAATAGATTCTCTTCGTTTCTTATATTCAAAGTAGTTGTCGAGAATTTCTTGTTTATTTCCGAACTTAATATCTAGTTCTTTGAGTTCAGAACCAAGGCAAGCATATACCAAGTTTTGTGTTGTTTGAAAATTATTAGCCAACCAATCAAACTTATATTTCAGACCTGGACTCAATTTATTGAATGCGGCCGATGCTTGTTTAGTGTGAGCACCATACTTAAGGATAGAATAACTATTGGATGTAAAATGAAGATGCATCCCATGATAATATGAAAATGCCTTAGATGGTGTCATAGAAAATCTTCAATTGTAGATACATCAGAACGAATTAAGTCATTTTCTACTGCAGAACGTTTTACCTTCTCGAGTAGAACTTCTGACATATATGGCAAAAGCATGCTGGGTTCTTTATCAGATTCTTCGGAGAACTTAAGGATAGCTTCAAAATATGTAAGTCCGGGAGACTCTAGAAGCATGTGTTCAATATAGTCGGCAAAATTAGCCTTAGATAGAAACACACTCTTATCTATGGAATAATCAAATTCTTTCATTTGAATTTTACTGATTCTTTGAGAAATTTAACAAGCCGGTTATCATTCACAATTGCCGTGACATATTTCTTATCATAGATCATTTCTTCTGATCCAACAATCACTTTAATATTAGAATAAACATCCGGGACAGATGCTGTACAAAATTGATATGTAGATTTAGATGAAATTTTCATGTTGATTCGGCTTCTTTAATGTAATTGAGAACAGAAAGTTGATCTTTACACCATTTATATTTGGTATCCAATTCTTTATAGATTTGCCAACCAATGTGATCATCTTCATCCATATAAAATTTTTCAGAAATAGTTTCATCATTCAAGAAATAATCCAGATAGATCCTATAAGCAATCATACAATTATACATCTCTTCTGAGGTTAGACCCTTCAGATGATCTTCTGTATAAACACAATTGGCAGCCCATGAATCATAATAATTTGTACCCTCAACTGTGAGTACACATTCCATCTTTTTAGAAATACCCTCATAAAACTTTTTATGAAGTTCGTATGCTACCATAATAAAGTCAGAAGAACTTTCAATGATAGAATTATTGATTACTTCTTTTGTGATTGCCTTGATTTCTTTAATATTCATACGGATGCAGACATAATCTCATGAGTGATGTTAGGATAAAGCTCGGGCAAGTTCTTTTTAAAAATTGCCAATAGGATTAAAGATTCACCTTTATAAAGCATCTCCAGAAGATTTTTCGTTTGATACCGTTTCGTTTTTAGCGGCAAGCCTTTATTTAGCAAAATTTCTTTATATACATACATCACAGTTTTACTCAATAATCGGGTACCTGCCATAGACCGATGATAATCGTTAAATTCGAAGTTAACTTCATCAACATCAAAATTAACCCAAACATCATTACAAGCTTGTTCGATGAAATATTTTACATAAGAATTCTCATCACATGCAGCTTTAAGGGCATGCCCAACATCAGGTGCAGCAGAAACCTGTGCCAGAATTTCATCTAATTGATAATTAGCAACTTTCAAAAGAAATCTCCTATTTTAGAATATAACACGTTCAAACTTAAATTTATTATACCACACTTATTGTTAAATGTAAATTATTTAATTGGGATGCCGTCACCAAATCTAGAAATATTAAATAAAATTTTAGGGTGATCATACTATGGAATATTGCTATCTTATAACATTCAAGCCGACTGGGCAAATGTATCTTGGTTCACGGACTGCAAAAGATGCAGACCCAGAAGAATTTTGGAATAAAAATCACAAAAATGCATATTTTACTTCTTCAAAAGTTGTTCATAGATTGATTAAAGAATTTGGAGAAGATTCTTTCGAAATAAATCCATTAAAATTATTCCCAGATGGTGGTGCATATGAGCATGAGACAATGCTATTACAAGAAATGAATTTAAAAGATGACATAAATTGGCTGAATTTATCAAATAATGTTAGAGGAACATGTAAAACGGCTATAGGCAAAATTTGGATCAATAATGGTAAACAAGAATTATATATAAAGAAAAATTCAATGATACCGGAAGGTTATACTAATGGAAGACTGAAAAGAATCCGTAAGAATACAGGCAAAAATAATCACAAATGGCTATATAACCCAAACACAAACAAAAATATTCACGTTCATGAATCTAAACTGGAGTATTATCTTCAATTAGGGTATATCTTAGGACAAAGTAACGGAGCAGCAACATTAAAATGGTATAATGATGGCAAATCTAATTTATATCTAAAAGAAGCACCTACAGACAAAAATTGGAAACTTGGTAGAATTATCGATCAGAGCCATCAATTAATTACAATTACAGACCCACATGGTGAGATACACTTAGGATTAGATGCATTTCTTAAATTTATAAAAGAAAAATTAAACTGTAAATTAAAGATGGGAACTCATGCTAGGATTATTATATCCGGTAAAAAATCTTTGATTACTAATAGATTATATCATAATAATAAACAGATGTTTGATTTCTATCAACTTACTTCGAATTATGTAATAGGAAAATGTTTCTCTGAGATTGGATTTAACTTTAATAAAAATCGGAAATCTTAGATAAAAGAGTATTCATTTTATGACGGACAAAAAAATTCATCAATTCCATCTTAGAATGTTTCTTATTTTTTTGTGATTCATATAGTCTGATAGTTTCATCATAAATTTCTTTTGGGGTAAATTCATAAGAAACTAGTTGTTCATTTCTTTTGTAATTTCTACGTTCTTCCTCGGTTTCACATGCATCAATCGGATTTTTAGCATCCAAAAATCTTTGTAGATATTTAGCAGAAATTGGTGGGGCCCGTTTCTTATCGCTCAAAGTAAACCAATCGTCTGGGCATTTAATTGAACAAATCCCATCTCCCGCATCTCCGCGGACAATCTTTTCAATTAGCGCGTGATGAGGTTTTCCATCTGGCTTAACCAATTTCTTAGTAAGAGGTGACCATTGACGAACATTCTTATAACGATGAAGTTGAAAGTGATCTTTGTCAGAAGATACAACGAGAATTTCATCTGCCTCTATATCACCAAAGATATTTTCCTCTTGATCTTCGCGGTTCAGATCTTTATATTTGCAGATAGCACCAATAATATCATCGGCCTCGGCCTTATCTACCGAAATCGTATTGAATGGAAAGTAATCAATGAGTGCCTGCTTGATGTAGGCTGAAGTTTCAAATACAAAATCCCATTGAATACCAGAAGTATCGGTGGCACGTTTTTGTTTACGGGCCCATTTGTAATATGGGAAAACGTCGTTCCGCCATGAAGAAGAATCAAAAGCGATTACAATCTCCGAGCCATATTTGTTTTTATGCATCATATGCTGAGCACGGATGGTATTAAGAACCATATGCATCATCATATCACGAGATTCGGTAGATGGATTTTGTGCGCAACTCTTGGCTGCGGCATCAAGAAAGATAGGTGCCAAATACACCTGAGAGAAGTCAATTTGTATCATCAAATATCCAGTTTTTTCCTAACATAACCGGCGGCAAATACAATCAAAAAGAATTGCCACAGCTTGGGTTTTCTAACATAATCGGGTAGAGATTCAGACATGATCATGGGAGCCACAAGAAGATATAAGCGCCAAAACAGCACATATAAAATCAAGGTGACACCGATAATCAAAAAATAGAGTTCCATTATTCGCTCCAAATGTTTTTCACATAGGATTTGGCCACAGGTCGAGTTTGTCCGAGAGTTTCTACGGCCCAATCAACGACAAAATTCTTATCTTGACCTTGTTCTTTGGCCTCGGCAATTTTCTGCCGAATCAGAGATGCATTTGAAACCTTACCACCCCGGTTAACTACCTTGATTTTTTTCGGTTCAGGTTCTGGAAGTACTTCACGGAGTACACCGGGTGACACTTCTTCAAGTTCAATGTTGTTGTAGGTAACATTCTTACCAATATTGACGGTACCAGTAGTTTCAGTTAAGCCTGGTCCACCACAAGATTTGGTCAGATTACATGACATAATCTGAGAGAAGGATCCAAGTTTGGCATAAAATTTATCTCGAGCATCATCTTCTGTGAGTCCCTCAATGAAAATTGTTTTCAGCTCTTGGGGAGCGTCCTCATCTTCAGATGGATCGGAGAAATATGTAATGACGTAACGGTTCATGATGTAAAATTAGTTTGGTAAGGGTTTATTATAATCTACTTTGGATTATGTGTAAATTAATACTGTACTCGAGTGCAGTCCGTGTCTTTAAAGCGAAGTTCTGGATCTGGTAAAGGACCATTTCCATCATAATTCACACCCGGATTGCCCGAGCACTCACCTTTAAGCAAGTACCGGAAACCCTTATAATTTCCAGTCTGATGCAGCACCGATTCAAGAACATGCATAGCACCCTGCCGAACATCTTTTGCATCAGGTGCGGAATCTTTGCAAATTCTATTCACCATTTCGACCAATGCTTCGACTGGGTATGTTTTACGAACAGACATGATTTAAACACCTTCAATGCAAGTGAAACCTACTTCATAAGTCTTTTCGTCGGTATCAACAAACACAACCTCACGGTCATAGTCGAAACCCACAATCTTTGCGATGAAAGATTGAGACAGATCTTGAGACAAGAACACGCGAACCAAATTTCCGATTTTAAACATTTTGTACTTTCTGTTTGATTGAAGATGTGTTTATTATACTACACTCGGTAATATGTGTAAATTAATTGATGCGACCTTCATAGCGCGCGATCATGTACCAATCTGGTACTTCACCGGACATGATGTCTTTATTATAGTTTTGACAAAACTCAACGGCGGATGGTGCATCAGAAAAGTACTTCACCTCATCGACTTTAGAACCCCACCCACGTTCAGATTCAATAATCACCACACGATATAGAGGACCAACTTTAACTTCAGACATTTTGACCATCCTTTCATTTGGCAAAGTACATAATAGATATACCAAAAGTTTTACCGAACTTACGATGAATTTTATGACCGATTTTTTCAAATTTAGATGCAAGATCTAAATCATGAAAAACAATAACGCCGAAACCAAAAATTGTATAAGCAGAATATTGTTTAGTAAATTCCATGATCTTTCCTTTGAGTTTCGGTTGGTATGGGTTTATTATACTACACTAAGTAATATATGTAAATTATGCGGTTTCCGTTTCTTGTACACCACTGGTGATCAAAGTACCACCATAAGCGGCTAAATAGATTTCAGCACAACCTAACCCATAAAATGTGTAAACGCGGCCGGTAGGTGTAATAAGAATGTGGGTCATGATTACTTCAACAAATAGATGAAAAATGGACCACCAACGAGGATAGCCATGATTGTTGCCTGGAGCAAATCTGTCATAAATTTTTTCATATACACCTTTGGTTTTGGTTGATGATTAATTATAAAACAATCTTCAATATGTGTAAATTATTTCGATAGATCCTTAACTAGAGAGAAACCAGATTCTTTGTACATTAGAAGATTCCCATCAAAGACTTCGGCAAGCTGATCCTTAGACTTATGAGAGATGATATAGATGTTTGAGGTTTTAAACTCTTCCAGATCTTCAATGAGAGTAAGGAAATTGTCAATACCCTTTTGATCTAGACATTCAAGAATTTCATCAAGAAATAGAACATTACAGTCAAAACTATTTCTAATCTTAGACAACTGTCGGAATGTAAGAAGCAGTGCCGTATCAATCCGAGTCTTTTCGCCGGCAGAAAATGAACCGTAGGTAAAGTCGTCTCGGTGACGCGACTTAATGATCTCATTGAATTCAGAATCAAGATTGAACGAGATGAAAAAGTCTAACTTCTCAAGGTAACCGTTGATCAAGTCATTGATGATAGGAATATATTGGTCAATGATCTTAGTTTTGATACCAGAATCCTTAAACAGTTCAATCATCAAATTATTATAATCTTGTTCGGCATTCAGCTTAGACTGTTTATCCTTAAGTGCCAGTGCTTCTTGTGCAGTCTGTTTGAGTTCTGCCTTAAGATCAATGAGTTCTTCTGATTTAGATGCATCAACAATTTCTTCGGCAATGGAGGAAATTTCTTTATTTAACCTATTAATGGTAGAATTGTACGAGAAAATGCAAGAATTTGCATCTGTGATAACACTATTTGCTTTTTCTATTCCACTTGTTAATTCTTCATGATTGTGAAGTTTAACTACCAATTCATTCTTCTTGATGGTAAGTTCATCCATCTTTGTTACAGATGGCTCAACGATAGTTAGTTTTGCCTTCTCATCAAGTAGAGATGCACAAACTGGGCATGAATCCTCATGTGTGATAGAATCAATCTTCTCTAGATGTTTAGAAATGGCAACATCGTATGCTTTAATCTTCTCTTCATGAGTTTGGTGATCTTTTAACTTAGCCTTTAGATCGCTGAGGAGAGTTTCTGCATATTCAATACCGGCACTTTTCTGAGTTACTTTGAGTTCAAATGCACTCTTTTCATCTTGTAGTGTTTTGAGTTTAGTTTTAAGTGCCGCGGTAGAATTACCACGGATATTTTCAATTCTCTCAATATGAGACTTCTGAAGTTTAGCCTTGGTAAAACAATTCTTAAGTTCAAGATCAATAAGCTTAATTTCTTCTCGGTACTTGGAAATCTTAGATTTGAGGATCTGATTCATGAAAGAGAATACTTTAATATCAAGAATTTCTTCAATGAACGCTCTTCGTTCTTGTGTACGAAGAGTCATGAACGGCTTATAGTTCTCAACCGATAGTACCGAAGTCTGAAGAAAAGTCTTCATATTCGTACCGATAATATTCAACTCAAGATACTCTTGAAAGTCACCAGAGTTAGTTTGATCTAATTTAGTACCATTTTCAAATATCTCAAATATATTCGGTTTAATACCTCTACGAACTAGATAAGACTTACCGTGAGAATCAAACTCAATCTCCACAACTAAATCCTTCTGGTTAACAGAATTTATGATTTGTGGTCGGTTAATATTCTTAATTGTTTGATTGAATAGACCAAATGTGATCAGATTAGCAATTGTAGACTTAGCAGAACCATTGAATCCCTGAATAACTGTTCTTTGATATTTGAGTAAATCTACTTCTAGAAATGCATTTCCAATGGAAAGGAAGTTTTTCCCTCTAACTTTTTTAATAATCATGTCAAACCTTAAGCAATTCTAGTGCTTCTGTATATGTCTCGGAAATCATTCTTTTTAGAATAGTTTTGTCCAAATGGGTGTTCATTTGATCAATTACGTGCATAATCATGTCAGGTGTTGTCTGAAACTCCACGGTTGAATTCATAGATTCTTCAACTGACTTAGTAATTTTGTCATCTAATACTTGTATGTCATGGGGTTTATTTAAAAGCAACGATTGAAAGAAGGAGTCAAATTTATACTGATTCGTCTTATTCTTGATGATCAATTTGATGAACTTATCTTTCGCTTGTGTAAAATCATAATTCATATCTTCTGTATCTGAATATTCAATCTTTTCATATAGAGTGTGTTCGTTTGGAACAAAGTCAAGTTTATTCAGACTCGGATCAAATGACCAAAAACCTTTAGTGTCACCACAATCTGCCCAGTCAAGTTCATATGGGGTGCCTGTATATAAAATAGAATCTTTTCTAGATATAGTATGGTAATGTCCCGAGAAAACAAGACTATAATTCTTAAAAATCGTGTGATCAGCACCAGTTTCTGCTATTTGATATTTGTGAAGTCTAAATTTTGCAAATTCAAAGTGACCAATGGCAAACGGAGAACTTGAATTCTTGGCAAATTCATAACACTCAGATGCTATGGAATCATTCACCCAAGGATAAATGTCGAAATCAAAACCTTCGAGCTTAATCGTAGTCGGTTCCATATCTACTACAACCATATTTGGTGTAGAAATAAGACGGACAGAATTTACTTCATTAGTAGACTTATAATAGCAATCATGATTACCAGAAACTACATAAAGTTTTATTCCACGTTCTTCACATGGAGTTAAAAACATCTTCTTGGCATTATATAGAGTGAGAAAGTTTATAGTCTTCCGCTTATCAAACATATCACCAAGCTGAACTACAGTAGTGATCCTATTTTCATCTATAAATTTGAAAAGTTTATTGTAAAATTTTTCAAAGTATTCATAATAGATTGGATTATCATTTCTAATGCCAAAATGCTGGTCGCCGATTATAACAATTTTACTCATCTTTAACTAGATCAAAAATATTTGGTTCTTCTGTTGGGACTTCTACCTTAACTACTTTTTTCTCCTTTGCATACGGAGTCAAATTTCTGTGTTTCAGAGCTGGGTGCATATTACCTGTAGCTGCCGCAGTTTTACGTTGCTCATAGTAATCAACAAAAATTTCATTCTCTTTGAGAAAATCCACAAAAGCATTTGTGCCTTCTGTATCACCTTCAAGATTTTGCTGAATAAATTCGGAAGTTACTTTATCGTTGATTAGACGAGCGCGAATAGAAGTTTGTTTCTGTTCGATTTTAATACGACCGATAAAAGCATTCCAACAAAGTTGGGAAGCATACCCAAAGAAATTATCAGATTTCGTCGGATCAAATAGATGGAATTTTGCCGTAAGCTGAAGAATTGCATCTGAGATCATGTCACCACGATAAGAATATCCAATGAAATTATGCATCCGAGACATTTTGGTAGCAATTTGAACAATAGCATCCGCAACCCTTGGAGGCATCTCAGGTCGTTCAGTACCGTCTTCTTTTGATTTAAGATAAGCAACTCGATATTCTTTCATTATTGCAAGAATTTCTTTGTTGTTAACGTAGTGGTTGTTTTCGGCAACCTTCTCAATGTAGTCTTGTTGTTCCATAAATTATTCTTTAGTGGTCATGTGTTCATTATACATCACTTAGATGGCATTGTACAATATTAAATATGATCATGAGTAAACCCACAATTTCCAAAAAATCTAGATACCAACAAGGTATCTATGTTCCTCTGAATCCAGAGAAGTATGAAGGTGACGGAGATATTCGGTACCGGTCCGGGTGGGAAAAAAGACTTATGAGATGGTTCGACATCAACCCATCTGTGATGCTTTGGAATTCCGAGGGTTTGGTAGTTCCGTATTTAAGCCCAATAGACAATAGTGTTCACAGATACTATGTAGACTTTTTGGCAAAAATGCGTCTTAAGGATGGTTCAATCAGAACATACGCGATAGAAGTAAAACCCAAAATTCAGTGTTTAAAACCTAAACCTTCTAAAAATAAGATAAGAATGATTACAGAGGTTACTGCATATGTAATAAATCAGGCTAAATGGACTCACGCAGAAGCTTATTGCAACAAACTTGGTATTAAGTTTTTAGTATTAAACGAGGAAGACTTAGGAATAGTATGAAAATTATAGAGAATTGTAATCATTGTGGAGAAAATCATCCAACAAGATCAGGTACAGCTTTAAAACACATAAAAACTCATGGGTTTAGTTGTATGGAAGATTATTACTATAGTTTTAATAAAGTTGAACTATGTCCAATATGTAAAACGAAAAATTTATTTTTGAAAAATTGGAATTTTGATAAAGGTGAAACTTGTCATGATAAATCGTGTGTGCTTGAATTAAAGAAAAGAAAATTAAGCAATTATCAAAAAACTTTAGCTTTAGAAAATAGACATAATTATCAATCAAAGATTATTCAAGATAAATTAAGATTATTAACAAAAGAAAAAATTGCTAACGGAACACACCATTCATTGACTCCAGAAAACAAAGAAAAACAAAGACAGAGGATGATACAAAGAAACAAAGAATTCGGTAATCCGATGCAAAATAAAGAAGTTGCTGCTAGAATGGCGAAGACTTCTCGGGGTAAAATTCTTTCTACCCAACATAAACAAAGTATATCATTGGGAATGAAAGAATTTTTAGCTGGACTTTCTATAGAAGATTTCACCAAAAGAATGAAAAATACAGAAAATATCAATTCTTCATCGGAAGAAAAACAGTATAAAGATGTTGAAATTTCTCATATTTTTGAAAATGATCAGTTTTATATTGATAGAACAAATAGAATTGTAGCTTTTTTAGTCCTAAATGAAGAAGATCTAGGAATAGCATGACAGTAAAACATACACCTTCTATATTTGAAGAAATAAAGAAAAGCCCAAAGTTTCTAGCAGATAGATCAGCTGATTGGTTTAAAACCAAGATCAAGGAATTATCACCCATAGCACCTATAGACAGAGCAAACCTTCTAGCACAAACTAGAGATACAATGCAGTCCAATAGATTGCTACCTGGTACTTTAACGTTTTTCTCATATGATCCGAAGTATAAAGAAACTCTACCATACTATGATAAGTTTCCACTCTCCTTTATAGTCGGTATAGATAAATTTGGATTTACTGGAGTCAACTTCCACTATCTATCTATTCCAATGAGAATTAAACTATATGATGCAATGTATACTATAGCTAGACAGTCAGTGAATAAAACTACACAACAGGTTTTAGTTCTGAACTGGAAATTACTTTCTAACTTTTCTAAGTTTCCAGCAGTAGCTCCAGCAGTAAAGAAATATCTATTTAGCCACGTTCAATCTAGATTCATTAAAATACCATTGGTAGACTGGAAAATTGCTATATTACTAGAAAATTCGGAATTCAAGAAAGCATCAGCAGCAAATGTCCGTACTATAAGTACTAAGATCGCTTTAGACGCATTAAAAAACCGGTAGTGTTTTACCACCAAAGCAGTACCAGTTGATTCATTCTACATCATTCTAAGCAGTACCATGGGGTCTACCCATCTTGTACAGGTAGAGAGCTGGCTTCAGCTCCAGGGCTGAGGTGCAACCGAATGCCCTGACTCCAGAAGTATCCAGCCAATAAGTATTAATAAGATCCTAGAATACTTTAAAGGGCTTACTTAAAGATAAACTCTAGTAAACCCTCCATTGCATTCCGGGTAGCTAGTCACTAGCAAGCTAGTTCCATAGCTTATTTCTTTTAAATACTTACAGGCACAGTTTCCAAAGTCCACATGAATAGAATATAGTTCAACTTTAGTTGAACACAACTATCCTTTCTATAGAATAATTATAACATCGGTTATTTCTGATGTACAATCTTTTTTGCACAGTTAAGTTATTGATACTAAATAACATTCCGACTCTGTTACATTTAGTTACAATTTAGTGGTTCTGAGAGTGTTTGAGATTTTCTTTTTCAATATCAGAAGCGATCATGGCCATTTCCACATCTAGCTCCCATCTTGTTAGCTGATCTATGGTATCGGCCGAATAATTAAATCTATATCGTAGCAAATGCATAGCCTTGAAGTAGTCTGCCAGATCAACATACCCAAGGCTTATAGAAAAAAATTCTCGAACCCAGACATAATTTGATCGTGGTGTTTGCCGCAGTGTTTGCAAGTATATGATACATCAAGTTTTACCATCGGCATATCGTTTAGATATTTAGCAATACCTTTTTGCTGCATGGGGGTCATAGATTCGACGAATTCAATCTTCTCTTCTAAAGTCCAGTCAAATACTTCATCTGTTGAATAAACTGATTGAATACATTTAGCTACTGTGTCCGTACCAGAATTTTCATCACTAGACATGAATGCTGAAATAAAATGAGATAAAGTAGGATGACTCATCACAACTGTATAATTAGTATCTGGAATTCTTATCTTCAGATTTTCTGTTGGACTTGGTTCTACTTTAAGTGTAGACAGATCAACTGCAAACTTAGTTGTGGTATTTGGTTTACAGTCACAAGAACCACTTAGATCCAAAACTTCACCCACAGACTTCGATCTAATCTGGAGGAAAAGATACTCGATATCATAATATGGAGTTTTCTCTGGGTCTATTTTTTCATATGTACAGACAGATATAGTGTTTTTCAGTGCCTCACTGACGGTCTCGAGATTATTCTCTTGGAGTGCCAATAATAGTGCTTTTTCTTCTCTAATTGTAAAGGGACGGAATTTTACAACTTCTCCGGTAGAAGGGAGTTTTGTTGTGTAAGTTGGAAGTATAATTTGTTTCATTTCATTTTCTCATATTAAATCGTTCACCAAAGACCATTGGTATTTTCACCCATAATAGATTGTGCATTAAGTGTTTGTAACATTTCTGTATTTCCTAGTTCGCCCATCCGCTTTATCTCTATAGAAGTTTCTACCATATTTGGTAGAATTTCCTCAGATGACGATGTTACAGTCTCAAAGACAAAAGAAATTGGTAATACAGAAATTCCATTCATCCCATAGCCCAAAGATACCGAGTTTATGATCTTTGGATAGATATTTTTAAATGAATACGAATGCTTAACATTCCCTTGCATATCAATAAGATGTACATCTATACTTGTAGCTGTATATTCTTCTGGATAACTAAAGTTTCTTCTTGAATTAGTTATCGCTTCTTTCCACTTGTCAAAAAACTTATGTACGGTATAGTTTTGATCTACATAGAATTGCAGCATTAAATCTTGATAATCGTAATCATAAATCACACGTCTTTTGATGCCAGCTTCATTGTAGTTATCATTGGTGTAAAAATTCAGTTGTGGTGTAGCAGCGCCGGCACAAAATAATGAAATTCTACGCAGTTCAGCACCATTGATTTTATCTTCTCCAATCAAAGCTGGCGGCAGTACAATATCCACATAGTAAAGATATGGTCTAGCTATATTAGAATTTGTTAGTTCTGCGGCAAAGTCTTTTAGTGTAGACATTTAGTTTTGACCATTAAATAGTTTATTGAGATAGTATTTAATGAAAGAATCCATGGCTACATCAGACACCAAAAGTCAAGAATCTACTGTTTTTAAAAATAGTACGAATATTCAAGCACTTCAAGGAAAAAGAACCTTGTCTTTCCCTGAATACTTGGGTAACTCAGATCTTGACGAAATTGGTAATGATTTTGCATGGATGATGATTAATATCAACTCTGCCACAGATGGGTCAAAACTTCAAGGTGATACCGCCACAGGTCCAGTTGTGATTCCAAATACACAAATTGGTACCACAATGGATGGAAGAGTAATGGATCTGGGATCTAAAAAGGATAACGAACAGTTTGTTGATAGCGAAACTAGAAGAAAATACGGCGATGAAGCCGTCTCTAAACAAACCTGGACTCGAAAACCTGGATTATCTAGACTTGATAGAGTCGTAGTTCTTCCAATGCCCAATGATTATGGGGTTGATACGTCTATTAATTATGATGAAACAACAGCTGATGGTTTATCTAGTGCTAATGATCTATTAAATTCTATTGGATCTGGTGGCGTTTCTGCTGCAATGAAGGTATTACTTAGCGATCTGGCCACTGGTCTAATAAATAGAGGTTCATCCGCAATGGGTGTAGGCGATATAACTTCTAGAGACAAAATGATGGCAAGAGGTCGCACCGCGATTAATCCCAAGAAAGAAACTCTTTTCAAAGATATTTCTTTCAGAAACTATAGATTCCGTTATACTCTGGCGCCAAGAAGTCAAAATGAATCTATGATTATACAGGAGATAATTAAAACTCTTAGATTTTATGCATTGCCAGAACTAAATGAGTCTAAACTATATTACACTTTCCCTGCTGAATTTGAGATTAAACTCATGAAGGGTGGTGAAGAGAATGCTGCCATACCGAGAATAGCACCATGTATTCTCAAAAATGTGTCTGTGAATTATACTCCAAATTCTAACATCTGGGGTAATTTACCGGACGGTTTCCCACCTATGGTAGAAATGTCTCTTGAATTCCAAGAACTCGAAATCATCGACCGTAACAGAGTTGACAGTCAAACTTCAGTTATAACGTCTGGATATTAAAATGAGTTATTTTTCCAATCTTCCATTTACAGCTTATGAATTTAACGGTGCAGTTGATGCCGCCAAAGATATAACAGTGAGATCTAAATTCTTCACTGAGTATAAAAACTATGTAGATCTTTATTCCCTGTATGAAATTTCTGATGGTGAGACTGTAGAATCTTTGGCATATGATTATTACAAATCTTCAGAGTTTCATTGGGTGATTATGCTATACAATGAACTTCATAATTCTGAATTCGAATGGCCATTGGGTGTTAATCAACTTTATACATACTGTCAAGACAAATATGGTGAGTATGTAAATTCCATAAAACATTGGGTTAATCAAGATGGTTTGATATCCGGTGAAATTAAGGAATTCTCAGCTCCCTGGGCACCACCAGATAATCCCGGAGTTGAGGGCAATTTGGAATATATCCCAGTCACATTCTATGAATACGAAGAAAAACTTAATGATGAGAAAAGAATCATTAAACTATTGAGAATAGAATTATTGTCTGAATTTGTGACTCAATTTAAAGATTCTCTAAATTATGGCAGACTATAAAAGTACACTCACGGGCCCGGGCGAAGTAAATATATTAAGACTGGAGATCGAAGCACACGGCAAACTTTTAGATATTTCGGCTCTGGTAGCCGATTTAACTATATATGAAGACATTTTTTCCAATACTATGTCAGGCTATATTGTCATGGTTGATGCATTGGACTTGATCAACACACTTCCATTAGTTGGTGAAGAATTATTACATATAGAATTAGAAACACCATCACTAAAATCTAAAATAAAAAAAACCTTCTATATCTATAAGTTATCTAGCCTCGCACATAAGAAACGCATGACTGGTTACGTTCTGCATTTCTGTTCTGTTGAACTTATAAATTCCGTTAATTCTAAAGTTGCCAAGGCTTACAAAGGTAAGATAACTTCTACTGTACAATCTATATTCACAGATGAAAATTTTTTGGCATCAAAACAGACGTTAGTTTCCGATGTTACCTCAAACGATTATCCTTTTGTTGCACCATTTTGGACTCCGCTTCAAACAATAAATTGGCTCACCACCAAGAGTCTTAATTCTCGTGGTGTTTCTAATTTTCTATTTTTTGAAAATAATAAAGAATTTGAATTTATCTCAATTGATACACTACTAACAAGCAAGCCAGTTAGAGATTATATTTACTCAGATGTAGGTTCTGATACTACTTTGGGACCTTCAGCTTCCTTAGATCAGAAGTATAATTTTGTAGAACAGATAGAAATGCAAAATACATTTGATTATATTCGTAATCTATCTGCCGGTATGTACGGTGGTGTATTATACTCATACGATTTGACTACTAAAAATATTAAAAGAACTTCTTATGACTATATTGGTGATTTTGGTAAAAATAATCACTCCAATGATAAGCCTTTGAGATCTTCTAGTCTAATAAAGAAAAAAATAGCTTCACTTCACTTTTTAGATAAAAATGATTATCTAACTGGTTCATACAAATCACAGAAGATACATGATATCTTCCTTCAAAGAAATTCTCTTCTAGAACAGATTAGTGCATTTAAATTCAATATCAAAGTATTCGGTCGTACAGACATGCAAGTAGGTCAAATGATTACTTATACCATGCCAAAAAATACAGAGATTGTTCTTAAGGAAATCAATACCGATTCAAACTCAGAGTATTTCACTGGTAAGTATTTAGTTACGGCAATTCGGCACCAAATTATTAATGGCAAACACATGATGGATATGGAAATTGTTTCTGATTCATTTGCAAAAGAAATTACATTATGAACAATAATTTTTACATGGGGATTGTAGAGGATAGAATTTCTGATCCACTCAAGTTGGGTAGAGTTAAGGTGAGAGTTTTTGGAGTACATTCGGAATTTATTGCAGACGTACCCACAGAATCATTACCGTGGGCAATACCACTTATGTCTTCTAGTTCTGCATCTTTGTCTGGTATTGGTGATGCAGTACCACAATATGTAGAAGGAACAACTGTATTCATATTCTTCAAAGACGGAGAATCCAAACAGCAACCAATTATTCTTGGTTCGTTGGCTGGTATTCCACTTGACAAAAATCCATTTGCAATTCCAACATCTCAAGAAGTTGGTGCTCTTATAACGAATCAGAAAGCAACAGTTTCTGCCGCAAACCCAGATGTATTGGTTGATTCTTCTGGGACACCGGTTACAGATTCATCTGAACAACCAGTTCAAACCGGGACAGCTACTGATGGTACACCACCTCTTGATATATCAAAGATGGTGGCAAAGTTCGGACCCAATGTTACCGCTGTGTATAATGCACTTCTTGATGCTGGTATCAAAGATCCAAACGGATTAATTGCTATTCTTTCTAATGTTGCTAAGGAATCTCAGTTTAAGTTAGTTCGAGAAAACATGAAATATAGCTCAACAACGAGACTCAAAGAAGTCTTTCCGAGCAAATTTTCTAAAATGTCAGACTCGGAAGCTTCAACATATGTTAACAATGAAGAAAAATTAGCAAATTTAGTATACGCCAATCGTTATGGTAATGGTGATGCTGCATCTGGTGATGGTTATAAGTATAGAGGTGGTGGTTTCATTCAACTTACTTTTAAAGCTAACTATGCTAATGTTGGATCAAAATCCGGTGTAGATATCGTTAATAATCCAAATAATATAAACAATCCAGATGTAGCATCGAAAGTTGTTGCGCAATATTTTATTAGCACTTACGGTGGTGCTGGTAAAATGACTTTTTCTTCGGTTGACGCAGCTATAACTTCTGTTACTAAGAAAGTTAATGCCGGAGGTTTTTCTAACGATTATCCAAAAGTAGTTGGATATTCTAAACTTCTGAAGGTTGTTGAGGATCCAACTGCGGAAAAGGAAAAGACAGAAGAGATTACTAAACCAAATGCGCCGGAGAATGATGTAAATAAAACTGCCACTCAAGAACAAATTGATTCTGGCACTGCTTCAAAGAATCAACTTAGTTCTACTAGTACGCCCACTGGGTTCAAAGATCCAGGTGGTAAATATCCTCTTACTCCATTGCTGAAAGAACAAGATACTTCTAGATTAGCTCGGAGAATTACAAAAGATACAGCCGTATCTAAAAGAAATAAAAATAGAATTACCTCAATGAGAAGTGTTGGTGGTTCATCATTCGCAGAACCAGCACCTGCATATAATGCTGCATACCCATATAACAAAGTTCATACTACGGAATCTGGTCATACAATAGAATTTGATGATACTCCCGGAAATGAAAGAATCTCACAATATCATACTACAGGAACTTACACTGAGATTGATAAATTTGGCAACACCGTTAATAAGATTGTTGGTGATTCATTTCAAATCACCGAACGCAACGGCTACATCTATATCGATGGGACGGCTAGAATTTCCGTTGGGTCGGATGTAAAACTTTATGTTGCAGGGAACATGGACGTAGAAGTTGATGGAAATCTCAACTATAATGTCGGCGGTTCTGTAAATTGGAAAATTGGTGGTGATTCTATTAAGGGTATAGCTGGAACTAATTCGGTTCAATCTGGTGGTTCAACTAATATTGACTCACCAACTATTAACTTGAACTCCGGACTTTCTACACCTAATTCACCATCAAGTCGTTCTGGTACGACAACAGATTATCCACTCCAGATACCGGATAACTATTTAGATGGTGAACTTAATAAATTTGATGATGAAGATCCCGCAGCTGTTGATGCTGCACATGCAGAACAACTTAAATCTGGTGAGATAACACAGAAACAACTTGATGATGGTAAAGCAGAAGCCGAAGCACCATCTGAGAAAGACGAAACTCCCCCACCAGCTAAAGAAGAAGAAGTTCCATCATCATGCGATATGTTCAAATCCAATGACATACCAGATACAGCTCAAATATCTAAATACTTTACCATCGGTATGCTTTCTTCTAAAGCAGCTGTGAGTCATGATAAGATAACGGAACAGCATAATCTGACAAAACCACAGATTGCATGTAATTTAAAGAATCTTGCAGAGAAATGTTTGGATAAAATTAAAGCTAAATATCCAAATATGTTTGTTACATCTGGATTTAGACAAGGTTCTGGAGCTTCTCAACATCAACGCGGTATGGCGGCTGATATGCAATTCACTGGTGCTTCTAAAGGTGAATATTATGAAATTGCCTCTTGGATTAAGTCTAACGTTTCTTTTGATCAATTACTTTTAGAATACAAAACTACGGGCACGGGCAATCCATGGATCCATATTTCATTTAATTCAAATGGTAATAGAAGTCAAATTTTGACTTATATGAATCACAAAAATGCCGGTACCGGACTACAGAAATTACAAGGTTAAAATATGGTTACTTTATATAGAACAACTAGAGAATATGTAGATGCTGATTTTTCTTTCAAAAATCATCCAGAATCTAAAAATCTACTGATTAAAAAGAATGGTAATGCCGTAAAACAATCGGTCATCAATCTTCTGTTGCTTAAAAGCGGTGATAAACCATTTCACCCAGAGATCAAATCACCCATATTTGATAGTCTGTTTGAGATCGGTTCATTAGTCCAAAAGGTAATTCTGGAAGGTGAAGTATACAAGTACCTATCTAGATATGAACCTAGAATAGTTATAAGCCAAGTTGTAGTATCTTATGATCAACCCAATGCAATTTCTTGCTTGGTTAAGGGCGAAATTGTCAATCTTCAAGAACCATTTGAAGTTACAGTCTTAGTTGATAGAATAAGATAGAAGAACTACATTAAATAAAACATTGTAACAGAGAAAAATATGGCAACTACACCAATCGTCAATCTAGATTTTGATCAGATCAAGGAAGCCCTGATCAGTTATATCAAAGCCGACCCTACTTTCTCTGATTACAATTTTGAAGGTTCAGCTCTTAATGCTATAGTAGATGTACTGGCCTACAATACACATACTAATGCATATTACGCTAATATGCTTCACAACGAAGGTTTTCTTGATACAGCGCAGAAAAGATCATCTGTAGTTTCTAAGGCCAAAGAACTTGGTTATATTCCAAAATCTATATCTGGCTCCCAGGCTTACGTTAATATAACTATCTATGATCAACTTATTAATGGTATAACGAATCTTCCTCGGGGTACTCAATTTACATCTTCTAATGATTATGGGACACATAAATTCGTCTGTACGGATACTCATTATTCTGTAACAGAAAATAATACATCGGTTTTCAATAGTGTTAGATTAGTAGAAGGTAATCTAATATCTAATAATTATGTAATTACACCTATCACACAGTTTCTGACCATCCCAAATAAGAATGTTGACATAACTACAATTAAGGTATATGTTAGAGAAACAGTAAATTCTCAGACAAGGGAAGAATTTACTGTTTCAACCAGCCCTCTCGACATTGGATTGGTAGATAAAGTTTATTATCTACAAGAATCATATGATGGTCTTTATCAAATTTTCTTTGGTCAGAATACAATAGGTTATCAGCCACCAGTTAATTCCGCAGTAACGATTGAATATATTGTTGCATCTGGTAATGATGAAGCTAATGGTTGTCGAACTTTTTATTCAGATTCTATTTCAGACTCTATTTTAATTAATACTACTCAGGTAAGTTTTGGTGGCGCAGGAAGAGAAAATATTGATTCTATTCGGTACAATTCTAAATTGGCATATACCGCCAGAAATCGCGTAGTGACCGAATTAGATTATCAAATTGTTTTAAAACAAAAATTTGATTTTATAAAATCTATATCTGTTTGGGGTGGTGAAAAGAATATTCCACCTGTGTATGGTAAAGTATTTGTTTCTATTCAGCCAATTGCTGGATATGTAATCTCTGATCAGGTCAAAAAAGACATTTTGTTGCCGGAGATTAAAAAATATTCTGTATTAACTTTAACACCAGAATTCGTTGATCCTTTTTATTTAGATATAGAATTGATTACTACTCTAAAGTATAATCCAAATAATACCACACTTAGTAAGAACGAAATTGTATCTGAAGTTAAGCTACAAGTTTATAATTATGTGTCGAATGTTTCTGTTTTCAATTCTGACTATATAAATTCTGACCTTATTTCAAGATTGTTATTGATTAATTCATCGATCGAATCAGTAGATATTACAAAGAAAGTTGGGTTTAAAATTTCCCCACTGGTTAACAAGAACGTTAAGTTTGTAAAGAATTTAGATAATCCTATTGCACCCGGATCAATTTATTCTACAAAGTTTAATATCAATATCAATGGGACAATTACTATTGCACACATAAAAGATATTCAAAGCACCAATCAATTGGGTATTTTTGACAACGATGAAGCGCTAATAGATACTATTGGAACGATCGATTATACAACTGGTGCATTTGATTTTACTTTAACTTTATATTCTTATATCAATTCAAACAAATTTGTTTATCTTAGATGTACTCCAAGTTCGGCCGACCTAGTTTGTTCTGGCAATAGAATTTTGACCCTCCAACCAGATATTACAGATTCTTCTATTGGTATTGTTTCAAATAACGTTGTCAATATAATAATGTATAAAAAATGAGCTATCTAGAAAAAAGATTACCAAGTAGTTTTTCTGAGAATCCGCTGCTGGCGGAGTTCATGCATGTATATTATAAATATGCCTCTGAGAGAGATAATGCCCTCGGTGTAGTTAATTATACACCAGAAAACAGAGATGTTGATACTGCACTAGATCATTATTTAGATAATTTTTATTCTACTTATGGGAAGCATCTAAAGAATCCAAAGGCATTAGATAAAAAGACTTTAATTAAGTTTCTAAATGCAATTTACTCGGCTAAAGGGTCTGCTCGCGCTCTAAGTGTTATCTTTCAGATAATGTTTGGTGAAGAAATTGATATCACGTATCCATCTGAAAACATATTAAAAGCTTCTGATGGTGTTTGGGTTCAGGAAAGATTCATAACTACATCGATACTTTTTGGAACTTTTCTCTCAACAGATACTATAGAGTTTAATAATCAATTCGGTTATTATACAATTACACCGAGCAGAATAGAACAAATTTCGGGTGAATTGATAAGAATCTATTTCAAATCATATGAAACAATAGATGTTATAGATAACCAGGAAATATTCGTATATTCTCCAGACAGAGTAATAACTTTTACGGGGAAGATAGTAAAATCTCCAGATAAACTACTGATCAAAATACCCGGAGAAGCTTGGCAGGTTGGTAAGGTACTCATAATTTCTGGATCTGGGAAAGATACTGTAGCTCGAGTAACTGGTGTCGATGCAAACAATGGCATTAGTTCGCTTGAAATTGTAGAATATGGATACATACACACGCCCGGACAAATCACTACAATTTCTCCATACCCAAACAAACCTACAAGTTCTATTACTGGCATTGTTTCTGTATTAACTTCCATCAATCCGGATGTATACACTCACTCAATAGTAATTTCAGATTATCTAGAAGGAATATATGAAAATGTGTCTGGGTATGGTAGTTTTGACCCAACGAAGAGATATTTCTTAGAAAACTATTGTCTTGAAGAATATTCGGCAAACACATTAATCTCGGCATCTTCTTCTCCTGCTAAAAGCTTTAATGAAATTTTCAACGCAGATTTATCTATAGAAGAATGGTTAGCATCTAGAGCGACACTAGCCTTTACAGAAAGCAATGTAGTAAAAACTCGTGGTTATTATGATGATGCCCGAGGTCAAATTTCCAACAGTCAGATGAGACTAGAGGATAATTACTACTATCAAGTCTATTCTTATTCAGTAGAAACTCAACGAGACATAAAAGAATATAACGAAGTACTAAAGATAACTCATCCAGCTGGTTTGAAGATGTTCTCCAAACTTTCTAAACAGAGTTATTTTGAGATTGAGCCCACTTCATCTAGAACTTTATCTAATGACTTGATTTATGCCTTAGACGTTGCAGATATTAATGATAGTGCATCTAAAACCGTCGAGAAACCATTTGATTCTATAGCATATGGAACCGATGTATTAAATAGTTTTACAGTTGGTAAGAGTTTGGGAGACACATTTACCATTATAGATGGCGGACCACAACTACTTCAAACTAAAAATGTGACTGATTCGGTCACAGCTTCACATTTAGGTATATCTGGTGTCACAACCGAATCACTTACTTCGGAAATGTATGATTCCGAAGTATATTTCTCAGAAACCTATGTTGCTATTCCAAAGGCAATTACACTAACTATCCAATGAGGTACACATGATTAATGACAATATTAAAGCAACAGGTGAATTGACCGTTGTTCTAAAAGATGGAAACGGTAACACCAAAGAAGAAAGAAAAATTCCTAATTTGGTTGTTACTGTTGGTAAGAATTTTATTGCTTCCAGAATGACCTCGGCGCCGCCAGCGGTAATGAGTCATATGGCAGTTGGTTCTACTAATACGGCCCCTGTGGCGGCCGATACTACTTTAGCGGCACAACTGGGTACCCGGGCTGCACTAACAGTTGTTGGTGGCACTGCTGTGGCAAATGTAATTACATATAATGCTACATTTGCACCCGGCATTGGTACTGGTGCGATTGTTGAGGCTGGTATTTTTAATGCTTCCACTGCCGGTACTATGTTAGCTAGAACAGTCTTTTCTGTGGTGAACAAAGATGCTGCGGATACACTTACAGTATCTTGGGCATTGACAATTTCTTAAGATTAACAAAAGACCATGGCAAATTCTCTCAGACAAGATTTCCATACGGATTTATCTTTTACCGTATTCAATGATATACAATACCGGAAAACTAACTACTACTATTTTCTCGGTAAAGTAGAACCATGGAATCTTGCTGATTTGTCGCCAGAAATCATAGAAATAGATTCTGTCTATGAAAATAAGATCATTAGAACTAATATCGTCTACATCAAGAAAATAGCTCCCAATGATGTTTCACTGGTAACTACTAGATATAATTGGGAATCAGGTACTGTTTTTGCTAATTGGGATGACACCAAGAATGTATACGGCACTAATTTTTATTGTCTAGCCGACAACAATGTGTACAAGTGCTTGGACAATAATGCCGACTCACCTTCAACAGAAAAACCTGTTGGTAAATCATTCTATACTTTTAGAACATCCGATGGTTACTTGTGGAAATACATGTACACAGTACCCCAGTTCAAAAGATCTAGATTCATGTCTTTTAACCAACTTCCAGTTCAAAGAGCATTATCAGATTCGTTCTATAACAAGGGTTCGATTGATGCGGTCATTATCAACAATCCGGGTACTGGTTATACAGATGCGCTGCTAACATCTATAGTAGTGTCTGGTGCTACAGCTGGTTCTGGCGCTGCAGGTACAGTTAATGTTAATGCATTTGGTGAAATCACCAGTGTGACTATCACAAATGGTGGAACTGGTTATATTGATGTAATGCCGGTATCTGTCGTTTCGGCAACAGGATCTTTGGCGGTCGGTACTGCAAACATAACTGGTGGTGTGATTACGGGTGTTACATTCAGTAACCCAGGCCTATACTATACACAAGGTGATGCTCTGAATTTCGCCGTTGGTGGTGCCCTCATAATCCCATCTGTTTCAAAGACTACGGGATCTATCGTTGGTATCAAGATTGAAAGATCTGGCGCTGGTTACGCTGTAGCTCCAACACTAACCGTTACTGGTGTAGGCGGCACTGGGAAATATGCACCAAATACAACTGCTCTGCTTTCTTGTGTTGTTTATCAAGGATCAATCGTACAAGTTAATGTCATTGATCCGGGTCTAGACTATCCAGCCGATAACGCCACAACTATTGTTGTACAGGGTGACGGCATTGATGCAGTTTTCAATCCCGTCATCTACAATTCGGAAATAATTGATATAGTAGTAGAAAATCCTGGGTCCGGATATACATACGCCAATATTACAGTTGTGGGAGATGGTGCAAACGCAGTACTTACTCCAGTAATTTCATCTTCAGATTTTAATTCTGATCAATCTTTAGTTGAACAGACTTCTGTGCCTGGTGCGATTTATTGCGTTAAGATAACAAACGCTGGCACTAACTATACAGACACTACTGTTGTTAATATAGTAGGTGATGGTACTGGGGCGACTGCACATGCTGTGGTTATAGGTGGTACGATCACAAACATAGTCGTTGATGATTACGGTACTGGCTATACATACGCAACTGTAACAATTACAGATCCGTTTAGAGCTACGTATGGCACTCTTGTGGATGCTGCTGCATACGCAATTCTACCACCAGAAAATGGTCATGGGTATGATGCTGTGAAAGAACTTTTTGGTGATACTTTAGCTATCAATTCCTTTATTAGACAAGATCAAAACTTAAATCTTCTGGCTCAAGACTTTAGACAATTTGGTCTATTGAAAAATCCAAAAAACATATACACTGGAAAGCTATATTCTAATGATTCAAGTATCGTAATGCATAAAGTAGAATTTACAAGCACAACGGATTTAGTCATAGATGAAATTTTAACTCTTGGTACAAATAGATATAGAATCTTGTCCTTCACCGGCAACTTTGTAAATCTTCAGCAGTTGGGTATTAAATACATCATACCAACTGGAACGATGGTGGCAGAAACTGATTCTAACAGAACATATGAATCTATTGCACTAATTTCTTCTCCAGATGTAAATAAATATTCTGGTGATCTTCTTTACATTTCTGATGAAAATCCGTTTTCATTTAGTAATGATCAGGGAATTAGTATTAAGACGTTTTTAAAGTTTTAATACCCACTATAATAAATCTAGAATTTTAAGAGAAACCTGATAATGACAACAACGAATTTAAATGTAGCACCATATTATGATGATTTTGATGTTACTAAGGGCCATCAACAAATTTTGTTTAAGCCTGGATATGCCGTACAAGCTCGAGAATTGACTCAAATTCAGACGATTCTCAGAGATCAAATTTCTAAATTTGGGCATCACATCTTCAAACATGGTTCTGTCGTGATACCAGGTAACATCACATCTGATCTTGCTCTATGTCATGTCAAGTTAACTACGTCACCTTCATTCAATCCAGAACAACTAATTGATACTACAGTTAGTAGTACTACTGGTCTTGAAGGTATAATCCGCGCTTATACCCCAGTTGATGGAGCCGATCCATTTACTATCTATGTTTCTTATGTTAATTCTGGTACTAACTCTGAGCAAGTTTTTGGGCCATCGGAAACATTGACAGTGACTACAGCATTGGGCTTGGTTTATACTTTTGAGACCGCAGCAGTATCGCCCTCCGGTGCTGCAGCCATGGCGTTTATCAATGATGGTGTTTTCTTTATCAATGGTACATTCGCACAAGTAAATAAACAGTCTATCGTTATTGCTAAATATACAAATGTTCCAGACTGTTCAGTTTTACTTAAAATTACTGAAGAGATAGTAACTTCTACCAACGATGATACATTATTAGATCCAGCCACTGGCTCATATAACTATGCAGCGCCGGGTGCAGATAGAATTAAACTCACATTAACTTTAGTTTCGCTACCAGCTGGAGAGCCAATTACAGATAATTATGTAGAATTGATGAGATTCAATAATGGTATATTAGAATACAATTCAAAATATGCTAAGTATAATGAGCTAGAAAAGAATCTAGCAAGAAGAACAGCCGATGAATCTGGAGACTATATTGCCAATGGGTTGCAAATATCTCTCCATGAAAGTTTAAAGAAACAATTTAATGGTGGTAAAGTTGTTAATGGTTCTGTAGATGATTATGCTATATCCGTTAAAGCAGGCAAGGCTTACATTGATGGTTTTGAAGCCGAAGTACAAAGTGAAAGAATTCTCACCGTACCAAAGGGCCGCGGCCTTACTCCAAATCACATAAAAAATAAACAAATCAGCACAGTTGCAGATTATGGACAATATTTTTATGTAACTAATCTGAAGTCTTTACCAAACTTTAAAGATCAGCAGACGGTTGATCTTTATAATTCTGAATCAGTTGATGTTGCTACTTTAATTGGTCAAGCATCAGTTATCGGTATTGATCTTTTTGAAAGCAATTCTACTGATGACACTAACATTTATAAGTTATATGTTACTGGCGTTACTTCAACTGGTGATCTTTCTACACTAGGATCCGTAAGATTTACTGGTTCTGCTGTAGGTTCTGCTGATATAGTACACAAAATGACCGTGACAGTATCTGGTGCAGATTTTACACAAAATGAAATAATTTCATATCTAAGTAATGTTGGTACCGTCGTTAAGTGGAATAGATCTTCATCCACACTTTATGTGAAGAAACACACCACCGCAAATCTACCTTCTATCGGATTTACTATCACGGGTGGGACTTCTGGTGCCACAGGCGTTATTAAAACATCGGAATACATTAAGACCAATAAGATCGGTTCTTCAATTTTCCAAATTTCAGAAGAAGCAGTCTATAAAATCAAGGAGAACATCGGTACTGATGCTTCTCCTGTGTATGCCTCAAACATTTCTTATAAAGTTTACAAAGAAATATCAATAGTTTTAGCATCCGGTACTGGTAGTTTTACTATTTCCGATGGTACAATTGATCCCATAGAAATCGGTAATGCAATTGTAACTTCACCAACTGCAAACCTATCTATTAGTACTCTGAGTTTGTCAGTAGATGGTAAGACTATTACTTATACTGGCGCAGGCATTGATGGTACTGTTATCAAAATTATTTGTGCAGTTACAAAAACTGCAAATTCTAATAAAAGTAAAACTCTGGCCACTCATACCGAATCTGGCCTTGCTCTTGCTTCAACAATATTGTTACAGAAGGCAGACATCTATAAATTAGTATCTGTAATATCTAGCACAGAGGGTGATGTTACTTCTAGATATGGCTTCTCCACAGGTCAAACAGATTATTCTTACTCACTTGGGTCTGTAATTCTGCAAGGAATTCAGCCTGCATCAGGAACATTATCGGTTACATATCAATACTTTTCTCATTCTGGCACTGGTGATTTTTTCTCTGTTGATTCTTATGTATCTTCTGGCTTGACTGATTACTATGGATCTGTGGGAAGATATGTTTCTGCATCCGATGGTACGGTTTATGATTTGATTAACTGTCTAGATTTTAGACCTAAATTTGATGACGTACCTAGCAAGGTAGACCAGATAGTAATTGATTCAAGAATAACTACTGATGTACAATTTTATGTTGGTAGATATGATTCAATTCTTCTCGAGAAGAATGGCAATCTATCAGTTAACATTGGAACTCCGGGTATCTCTCCGTCATACCCACCAGCTAAAAATGGAACTATCAATCTAGGTACTATCTATGTACCGCCTTATACATTCAAGATAAGTGATATGAAAATTTATCCTTCTGAATTTAAAGGCTTTAAGATGAGCGATATTCTTGCTATTGAGAATCGTATTCTGAACCTAGAACAATACTCGCTACTAAGCAATACCGAAAACAATTTAATCAATAATTCAATTATAGACGTAAATACTGGTCTTTCTAGATACAAATCTGGTTACTTAGTAGAAAATTTCTTTGATCATACAAAAATTGCCGACGTACAAAATGTAGATTTTAAAGCAACTTACGTTAATGGTGAACTCCAACCCGCAATGGAAAGATATGTCATTGATTTAGACATTGTTGAAACGACCGGAGTTGTGACTTCAAACTCAACTGTTTTTAATCCAGTTATCACTTTGCCCTATACAACTGCGATATTTACAGAACAAGTAACATCATCGAGAATAACAAATGTTAATCCATTCATGGTGTTCTCATGGGAGGCAGATTTAACTATTGTTCCATTTGTAGATAATTTTGTTAATTTTAACATTTTACCTACGGTTCACAACGTAATAAATAATGTTGTTGTAACAACCACTACTATCGATGTTCCGCGTGCGTGGGATTGGGTTGCAGAATTACCGACACCTGCACCAATTCCTGCAATTATAGCTCCTACTCCCCCAATAGCGCCACCACCAATTGTTGTCCCAGTCCCACCACCACCTATTCAACTTGCACCAACAAGAATTGGTGGTTTTATGACTATATACAATTCTACAACAAATAGACATGCTATCTTCGATCAAGGCACCGGTACCTTTGGTGAATGGCTCCCAGGTGAAGCACCTCGCTGGCAAGCATTGCCACGTTAATTATTAATTTGAAGTAACAGAGTAATCTATGGCAACAGTATCAAGAACAGATTTAATTTCACAAACTGCAGCCGCTTTTATGCGAGCTATCCAGTTGTCTTATTCAATCAAGAATGCAAAACCAAATACAGACATGTATGCATTCTTTGATGGGATTTCGGTAGATAGATTTATCACTCCAACTGGTGGTATTCGTGGTGGTCAAGTGACTACAAATGCCGCCGGAGAAGCAACTGGAACTTTTACAATCAATGACTTTACATATAGTACCGGTACCAAGGAATTAAAATTTCTAGATTCCGAAACCTATAGCGAACTTTCTGTACCTGGTTCTACTGTTTCTTCTGCCACTGCGTTTTTTACGTCAAATGGTGTAGTTGAAACTACTCAAGAAACACAAACTACCACTAACAACATTACACAGAATAATACTGTTTTTCGAGATGTTCGCGCACCACGACCAGTGCCAACTCCACCAACTCCGATACCAATTGTTGTTGTACAGCCACCTCCAGCCCCAAGTGTGCCACCAGCTGATCCAGCACGGATACCAGTCCCAACACCAGGTCCTCTCCGAGATCCATTGGCACAATCATTTTTCACGCATGGAGTGGTTGGTGGAGTTAATATTGCAAAGATTGACATTTTCTTTAGTAGTAAAGATCCAGGTTCTTTGCCTATCACCTTAGAGATTAGAAAATTAGTCAATGGAACTCCAACATTGGAATTGGCAGATCCAGCGGCTCGAGTAACGGTAAATCCAGCCGATGTTACTGTATCTTCAACTGCTTCTTCTCCAACCTCTTTTGTGTTTGGTACTCCAATCTATCTCCAAGAAAATGAAGATTGGTGTTTTGTTCTTCTATCGAACTCAAACAAGTATAATGTTTGGACTTCAAAGATTGGTGAGAAATCAATTGAAACTGGTAAGACAATTTTTGAACAACCATTTATCGGTACTATGTTCAAATCAGAGAATAATATTACTTGGACTACTGATTCTACCGAAGACATAAAATTTAGAATTCATAAAGCAGTATTTTCGCCATCGGCCACTATAAATTTGACGGCCAAAGCAAACAAGTTCTATATGTATGGCAGTGACATGCATGTAACTTCGGGCTCCAATGTAATTACTATAAATTTCAATTATCTCCATGGGCTTAGACAGGCCGACATATTTAAAATTACCGCCCCGACAAATTTAGCTTCTTATAGAGGTGTCAGTTCCGCCCAGATGACTGGACTGTACAATATTACTTACATTGATGAATATACGCTATCAATTCAGCTACCTGTTGGGTCGTTTACCTCTACCGGCACTCTAGATTTTCCAGGCTTGGTTAATGAAATTCAAGTAGATAATGGTGGAACAGGATATACAGTCGCTCCAACTATTGCCGTTGTTGGTACAAGTACTACTACTGCTACAGCTGTAGCAACAGTAAGCAATGGTGTGATTACTGGCATAACCGTTACTGATTCTGGATCTGGATATGCAACTAAACCGACGTTAACTATTACTGGAACTGGTTCTGGTGAAAGTGTGTTTGTCGTTTCTGAAAGTATTTTTGAAATTCAGACTAATCGAGTATACGATCGGATCACACCAAACGTAGAGACATTTGTTCCTGCCTCTACTTCGGTGTTTTCTACTTTAAAGACTACGTCAAAAGATTATATTATCGGTAATGAGCAAGCAGTTGAATTGGGAGAATCTATTCAACAGAAAGAAAATTCTATTTTTCTTTCTACTGAAAACAATGCCACATTTTTACCCGGACAAAATCCAACTGAGCTGACGATGAATCTTTCGACGACATCGTCAGCCGTTTCTCCTATCATTTATGTAGCTAAACCGCATACACTAGAATGTATCTCATATTTGATTAATAATCAAACTGAACACGAAACGGTAGAACCAACAATTACTAATGGTTCTGGATCAATTCTTACCGTGGGCATTACTGCTCCTGGATCTGGGTATACATCTAATGCAGTAACTGTAAGTGCCCCAGATTTAAGTGATGGCACACAAGCAGTAGTTACAGCTACACTGAATTCGGGTGCTGTAGATACAGTCACTGTGTCTAATGCGGGTTCTGGTTATTTGAAACCGATGACAATTACAATGACAGAAGTTGTCGGAAGTCCAGCAGTACTAACTCCTGTTCTTACGCCATTCAACTCAGAGTTGCTTTACACAGGCGGCACGGCAAAGTCTAGATATTTTACCAAGCCAATCTCTATTTCTACTGTATCCTCTGGTGTTGTAGTATATGTAACTGCATATTCGCCTGCGCAAGCTTCTTTTGATCTCTATTTTAGATCTTCATTGAAATCTAATGCATCTGTACATGTGACAGAACCATGGGTGATGATGAATTGTGATACTACCAGAAACTTATCAACTCGCGTAGATGAATATTTAGATTATACTTTTACTCTAAATGATTTGAGTCCGTTTGATGTCTATGACCTAAAAATCGTTATGAGATCTACGAAAACAACTCAAATTCCGTCAATTGCAAATTATAGAGCAATTATCCTGGTGTAATATGTTTGTAAAAAAGATTATAGATAAAAATGGTCTAGTCATTCCAGGAATGCTCAGAGATGCAAATGGAGCTATCATCATAGATAACTCGGTGGCAGAAGAAGAATATAATAACAAAAAGAAGTTATTTGATAGAGTTTCTAAATTAGAAGACAGTTTGGTAGATCTAAACAAAAAGATGGATCTTATAGTTTCTAAACTTTTATCGACACATTAAATAAACTAAACATAGAAGAGAACTAGATGGCAAACATTCTTTACCGAACATCCACTGCGCCTACTGTACCGGTAGCAACATCAGCTAAATCGACTCCTTTGTCTAATTTAGAAATTGATGGCAATTTCAAGTCATTGAATGATGAATTGATTTTAAAGGCACCTTTAAACAATCCAACTTTTACGGGAACTGTAACATTTACAAATGGACTATATTCATCTGGTTCATATGCTAATCCTTCTTGGATTACAAGTTTATCCGAAACCAAAGTTCTTCCTTCTCAGACGTCTCAAAACGGCAAATACTTAACAACAAATGGTACAATAACAAGTTGGGCCCATGTTGTTTCTGGTGTGGCTGATGATACTACAACTGATGCTTCTTATTATCCTCTATGGGCCACCACAACAACCGGCACTCCCACAACGATATATACGTCAAGCACCAAGTTTTATTTTAATCCCTCTTCTGGCACTCTTAATGCTACCGGGTTCAATTCACTTTCTGATAGAACCTTAAAAGACAACGTAGCTATTATACAAGATGCTACAGCAACTGTTAAAACTATTTCGGGTGTTGAATTCACCTGGAAAGATTCTGGTAAGAAATCAGCTGGTGTAATTGCTCAGGATTTGGAACAAGTATTACCGTGGCTAGTTGAAACTAGTTTGGAAGGTACTAAGAGTGTTAACTATGCAGGTCTCACGGCATATCTCATTGAAGCAATGAAGAAACAAGAAGAGAGAATTAGCTATCTCGAATCAATCATAAATAATTAAATTATAACTAATAGCCGAGTTCAATTTTAAAGGAGAACGAAGATGGCAATTCAAGTAAGTGGCACAACAGTCATTGATGACTCACGCAACGTCACATTAGGAAACACCAATATAACTGGAATTAAGACCGCAACATTTAATTCCCAAAACACCATTGCAACCACAACTGGCGCAATTACGGTGGACTGGTCCACATTTCAAAACCAAAAACAGACGGAACCTACTGGATCGATAACATATACATTTACAGCACCACTCGGACCTTGTCACTTACAATTGATTATAGATTCTGATGGTACTAGCACGCCACAAACTATCACGTGGCCAGGCACTGTTGTATGGCTAGGTTCAACTTGGGCTGGTGTAGTCAATAAGAAAGCAGTAATTAATTTTTGGTACGATGGCACTAGTTATTTTGTCATCGGCTCTAACCAAGTCTAAGGATTAAAATATGGCACTTAGATATTGGGTTGGTGGAACAGCAGCATGGGATGGTACAGCAGGCACCAAGTGGGCACTGACCTCTGGTGGCGCCGGCGGCGAAGCAGTCCCGACATCTGCAGATGATGTATTTTTAAATGGTGCTTCTGGTGCAAATACAGTCACTATATCTACAGGTAATGCGGGCGCGAAGTCGATTACCTGCACGGGGTTCACAGGAACATTGGCTGGTTCAGCTAACATTTCTGTCGCTGGTACTGTCATACTTGTCACTGGAATGACCTGTACCTACTCAGGAACATTAACAATTACAGCTACAGCGACACTGACTAGTGGTGGGAAAACAATTGGGAATGTAATAATAAATGCACCCGGGGGGACAGTAACACTAGGAAGTGCGCTTATTGCAACCGCACAGTCGGCCAGTAGTCTGACAATCACAGCAGGTACTTTCACAACTTCCGCCAGCAATTATAGCGTAACAGTAGATAAATTGTCTTCAAGTAATGCTAATACAAGAACGATTTCGCTAAATGGTTCAACATTAACACTAAATGACTCTACAACTGCGGTTGATTTTGCTAATTCCACTAACCTAACTTTTAATGCTGGTACTTCGACAATTAGTATCAATGGCGGACTCACAAGTATATCTTTAAATGGCGGCGGAAAAACTTTTTATAATGTAAATTTTTCAAATTCTCCTAATACATTATCTATATCTGGTGCAAATACATTTAATAATGTTAGTTTTTCGTCAAATACTTCAAATGTTATATCTATAAATAGTGCAAACACATTTAACCAACTATCTTTTACAGCTCCAGACTCTACTCAAAAACTTACGTCAATAGAATTCGGAGATAACCAGACAATCACAACATTGGTTGCATCTGGAAATAGCCGCACTCAAAGGATTAGATTTACTTCTAAAACTGTACGTACACAGCGTACCCTAACCGTAACAACGTGGACAACCCGTGCTCATATGGATTTTGCTGATATTGCGTTTGATACCACTCGAGCAGCAACAACTGCTAATACTTTTGGTGATATGGGGAATAATACAAATATTACTTTTGACACAGCAAAAACTGTTTATTGGAATTTGACCGGTAGTGTCAATTGGTCTTCAAATGGCTGGGCCCTAACGAGTGGTGGAACTCCTGGAACTAATAACTTCCCGCTAGCACATGATACAGTTGTTTTTAATTTTACTGGAGCCGCAGGTACTGTAATTATTGATAAAGATTGGGCAGTTGGTACCGTTAATATGTCGGCAAGAACAAGTGCCATGACTTTAGATCTAGCCGCCGCAAAAGTTTTCTATATTACTGGTTCTTTTACTTTTGGTACCGGTGTAACCTCAGAAGGAACCTTGGGCTCCGGCAGCGCCTATATATTTTGTGGTACGACAACACAAACACTCGACACTGCTGGAGTAACACTTAAACCTACCATCAATATATTAGCAAGTACCCTAAGCTTAGCAAGTAACTTAACAATTGGTGCTGTCAACAATGACAATATAGTAATTGTTGGTGGAACAATTACAGCAAATACTTTTAATATAACCGCTGACGGCGTCACCGACCAAGATGGCGCCGGTACTTTAAATATGGGTTCTGGTACATGGACATTAACTGGCACTGGCGCTGTGTGGAATATGAGCACGATCGGTGCAGGCACAACAATTAATGCAGGAACTGCAAATATAGTTTTAGACAACACCACCACATCTTCCCGTACTTTTGATGGTGCAAATAAGTCTTATAATAAACTGACAATCGGCGGAACTACAGGTATTTCTACACTAACAATTAAAGGATCCAATTCTTTTTCTGAATTAGCTAGTACCAAGTCGGTGGCACATACAATTTTATTCACTGCCGCTACTACACAACAGATTGATAAATGGAGTATAGGTGGAACTACTGGTAATATCGTAACTATTGGTTCAACAACTACTTCGGTTGCATATCTAACTTACACCGGAGTAGATAAAGTATCTACTGACTATCTAAGTGTTAGTAAAATTTCAGCCGCACCAACATTAACATGGTATGTTGGTGCAAATTCAACTGATGGTGGCACTAACACAAATGTTTATTTCACGGACCTGCCACGCGGGAACGGTCTTTTCTTTGGGAGTAATTTCTAATGTTCGTACTTATTAAAAATGGGCAGGTTGCTCAATTTCCTTATAACATCTCAAAATATCGAGCAGACAATCCAAATGTGTCTCTTCCAGCTGACCCATCACTTCAGCAACTTAATGAGGTAGGTCTATATAGTGTTACTCAAACTGGTGCACCATCAACGTCTATTGATAAAGTTGCAGTTGATGGTGGTGTTACTCTTATCGACGGCAACTGGACACAACAGTGGACGCTTCGGGATGCAACTCAGTTGGAACAGGTCAGCAACACGATTGCTGTACAATCGATTATCGTTGAACAGACACAACAACGTCTCGATGATTTTGCAAAAACTCGTAATTATGATAGTATTCTATCTGCATGCACCTATGCTACATCGACCATTCCCAAATTTGCCTCCGAAGGTCAATACGCCGTAAATGCTAGAGATAATACCTGGGCAACACTTTATATTATCATGGGTGAAGTTCAAGCAGGCACGCGTCCAATGCCGACATCATTCGCAGATGTTGAACCATTGTTGCCAGTGTTAACTTGGCCTACATAATATTGACTTGTTTAGGTATTAAATAAGTAATGCTTAAACAAACAGTCAAAAATCTCACAGATAAAGTTCTACCGGGATCCAAGTTTTCTTCGGATCCCACTATAGCATCCGAAGCCTTAGTAGACCAAATAGGAACTCGAACTTCTATTCTAGGTGATTTTGCAGAAAAAACCTCAAAAACTTTAAACGCACTTTCAACTACAAATACACTAAGATTAGAGGCAGCAAAAGAATATTCTGCCGAAAATGTAGATGGTGCATTCGGACAAGAAGTTAGGAAACAAAACCCTAATATCACCGAAGATAAAGTAGAAAAGGAAATGCTTCACATTCTCACGAAGCTTCATAAGTTATTAGATAATCATACAAGAGAAGAATTTAATAATTCTGTAGTCTACAATAAGTATAAGACTTATTTTGATGAATATAAAGAAAATTTAGATAAAAGTATTGTTAATAATTCAACTGTAAATAACTCCAACACAGAAAGTAAATCTTATTCTAGCATTAGAGATGCAGCGTCAGACAAAATACTAGATAAACTTCTACCAGAAAAGACATCAGTTGAGATCCCAGAAACTAAAGCAGAAAAAGAGCAAGATTCTCTAACAGAAAAGGTAAATACAGTATTAGAAAAGATATTGGATATACCCCCAGAGAATACTACGGTTGAAAATTTAACTATAAATTCTGAAAAGACTACAGTTGAAATTCCAGAAAAGACTACCGAAGTAACTCCAGAAAAGACTACAGTTGACATCTCAAATAAAGAAACGAAGAATAAATCTTCAAACATTTTTTCTAGAATTCTCGGTACTTTCGGTAAAGTAACTCCAGAAAAATCTGAAGGAACAAGTATTTTTTCTAAAGTTCTCGGATCAATTACACCGGATACTAAAGATGCAAATGACGGCCCATCGGAAAGTTCAAATGAACCTGTTGTTGCCGAACTAAAAAAGACGAATCATTTCTTAGAAGAAATGGTTAAAATAGATAAGAGAAATGCTGCCTTAAGTTCAGAAAATCTATCTGAACTTAAGAAAGATAAACGTGATCCAAAATTTGACCCTTCCAAGAAGGATATCAACAAACCCAATGATAAGGTAACTCCAGAAAAATCAGATACTGTTGTAGATAAGCTAAAAGATTTGGCCACAGGACCCGGCACCGGCTGGCTTTTGGGCAAGGCCGGCCGAATTCTTGGCACAGCTGCGGCCGTAGCTGCCGCACCATATCTGCTTGTTGGTGCGGCCGGCCGCGCCGGATATAAAGCCGGCGAATTTATTAATGATGAGTTACTTACCAATGAAGATGGATCAAATAAGATCACCGATGGTATAGATTCAGTTAAAGGTTGGTTTGGAAATTCCAATGAAGATAAAATAAAGGACGCGGATAAAAAAGCTGCACAGGATCTATACGATAAGAGAGTTGCCGAAGGTAAACTAACGGATAAATCTGCCGAATTCTTTGAGAAACAGGGTGTCAAAGTAGATAAATCTAAGATAATTATAGCACCACCCACCCCAGCAGCTAATAAGACTACGGCTACCGTAGCACCTGAGAAAAATACTTCTTCGGTAGATAATGTTGCTGCTGCAAATGATGCGTCAACAACTGATAAATCTACTGTTCCGGTGCCTAACAAGTCCGCACCTTCAGTAATTCCCACAAAAAATACTTCTCCCGCTGATAATATAACTGCAGTTAAATCTCCAATTGTAGCGGCAGTTGCAGCTAATGTCGAGACTAAAGATGCTACCGCTGCTACCCCTCCAGCAGTACAACCAATCGTATTAAATAATAACAATAGCAAATCTTCCCCTGATACTGGATCTAAACAAATGATCACTAGTATGAATGTAAGAAATTCAGAAACGACATTTGAAAGAGTACAAATGCAAGATTTTTGGCCGAGGACCGCATAAATGGCAATATCATCTCGAGTAGATCTAATAGACTACGCTCTCCGTAAACTTGGAAAACCGGTAATCCAGATAGAAGTCGACATGGATCAGGTAGAAGACCGAGTCGATGAAGCACTTCAATTCTTTCAAGACTTTCACTATGACGGTACAGAACGTATCTATCTAAAACATCAAGTTACACCAACATCCGTTGTGGTTGCTTCGGCTGTAGGCTTCCTACCTGATGAGATTGTATCTAGAGCAGATGGTACTTATTTTGGTATTATATCTATTGAAGGTAATACACTATATTGCCGCACAATCAATTCAGTATTAAACAAACCAGCACAAACTTTTACCGTTGGTGATGTACTTACTGGCCAAACTTCGGGTGCCGTAAGTACTTTTGTTTCATCTGTGCAAGGTGATATTGAATCTGGTTCTGTACCAATTTCTGATATGGTCACTGGTATCATTCGTGCCATTCCATGGTTTATGGCAACAAATTCTGCCAACTTTATCTTTGATCCAAAGTATCAAGTTATTATGTCGACGTTCCAAAATCTTGGTTCATCCTCTATGATTTACTTTGAGCAACTCATGCAGCATATAACTCTCATAGACCAAGTGCTTCGTCCAATTGATTCACTCCGTTTCAATAGAAAAATGGGACGAGTATTCCTAGATTTGGATTGGTCGTTGGCTAATCCAGGAGACTTCTTGATTTTCGAATGCTATCGTATTCTTGATCCAGAAGTTTTTACTGAAGTCTATAATGATCGTATGCTTAAGAAATTAGTTACGGCTAAAATCAAAGTTCAATGGGCCACCAATACATCGAAGTACCAAGGTATTCAACTTCTTGGTGGTGTTACTATCGATGCTTCTGCATTGATGCAACAAGGTATTGCAGAAATCGAAGCCGCAGAAGAAGAAATTAGAAATTCATACCAAGAAATGCCAATTGGCTTCATCGGCTAATTTAGAACAATAAGAAAAAATATAGGTGTCTAATGCTACGTCCACATCCAAAATTATTACAAGATCACAAAAGAATTCTAAAGAAATCTTGGTCCGTTAGATGGGCCGTTGCTGCAGGCATATTTTCTGGCGCTGAAGTGATTTTACCGCTTTTCGTAGATGCCCTACCAAGAAGTGTATTTGCCATAGTAAGTTTTGTCTGTGTTGCCTGTGCAATCTGGGCGCGACTGTTGATACAACCAAATGATCCGGACTTAGATTAAAACTGCTACACTAATAAAATAAAACATTGAGATAAAAATGAGTATACCATCTAGAAAAGTAGTTGCCGGTCTAGCATTATCGGCAACAGCCCTAATTTCGCTTGTAATTTCTGAAAGTTATTCGGACAAAGCAATTATCCCAGTTGCAGGCGATGTACCCACGATTGGATTTGGTACAACATCTGGTGTTAAAATGGGCGACACCATAACACCACCAAAAGCACTATTGAGAGCTTTACAAGATGTGCAAAAATTTGAAGGTGCTTTAAAAAATTGTGTTAAAGTCCCACTATCTCAAAACGAATATGACGCCTACATTGAGTTGAGCTATAACATTGGTTCATATGCATTTTGTAACTCATCATTAGTTAAAAAACTTAATGCATATGATTACGCCGGCGCCTGCGAAGAAATCAAGCGTTGGGATAAATTCAAGGGTAAATCTTTGAAGGGTCTAACACTGAGAAGAGAACGCGAATATCAACTTTGCATTAAGCCTTAATTATGTTTAATGCATTATACATTCGCCTTGCTCTCATAGCAGGTCTATTAGCTTTGGTGGGTGGTCTTGGCTATGTAACATACAGCCACATTTACGATAAAGGCGCTGCATCTGTCCAAGCTAAATGGGATGCCGTTGAAGCAGAAAGATCAACTGTTATAGCTGATCTAAAGTCAAAATCTGATCTTGCTACACTTACTATGAAAAAAGAGTCAGAAACTCAAATGAGGTTATTGAATGAAAAAAATAAAAGTCTTAATGCTACCGTTGCTACTATTACTCGTGAGTTGCGGAACCGTCCCGACCGTCCAAGTGGCGCAAACATGCCCAGCAGTACCACCACTGAACCTACCTGCACAGGAAGTACCGGAAAAGAGCTTTATAGAGCCGATGCAGAATTTCTTATCGGGGAAGCTGCCCGCGCAGAAAGATTAATAATACTGTTAGAATCTTGTAAAGCACAATACAATTCTGTGTACCAAGAATACTTAAAACTTCACAATGGCAACTAATCCATATTTTGTAGCACAGACTGGTGTTCCTGCCGAACAAAATCTAGTTGAGCAGATGACGATTGAGTCTATTCAAATCTCCGGATTAGATTTAGTTTACATTCCCAGAACAATAAACAAGCTTGATCGAATCTTTGGTGAGGATGTACTCTCTTCTTTTGATTCATATGCTACAATAGAAATGTACATACTTGACTTCCAGGGTCCCGGAGGTCAGTCGGAAATTTTATCTAAATTTGGTATGGAAATTAGAGATACAATGTCATTTATTGTATCTCGAAAACGATATAAAGAAGTAGTCGTACCTATTGTACCTCCAACCAGAGATGCCAAAGTTGCATGGAGACCGAATGAAGGTGACTTAATCTATCTTCCATTTTCTAAATCTTTGTTTCAAATCGTTTTTGTCGAAGACGAAGAACCAGGTTATTACCAGCTAAATAAGAAATTTGTGTGGACACTTCGTGCCGAACTTATTCAGTTCAATAATGAAAAATTTGATACTGGTCATGAAGAAGTGGATGCTTATTATATGGCAAATCTAAATCGGTTGGATATGTGTGTTCAACTTGAAGATGGTTCTGGTGTATTTGAACTTGAAACCGGCGGTTATACTTTACTCGAAGACTATTCAGTATCTAAGGAGTATGACGATATGCGCGGTTTTGGTGACAATGCCGCTATTAAAGCAGAATTTGTCAAAATCATGAATTTTGATGAAGCTGACCCATTTGCTGGAGCATAATCTTGATAACTTCCGTTCCTTTTTATCACGGCACTACACGTAATTTAGTTATTGCATTTTGCGGCCTCTTCTCTAATATATTTCTTAGAACAAGAGATGCCGATGGAGTTACTAAGAAGATTATCAACGTTCCAATTTCTTTCCTATCAAAGGAAAAGTTCTTAGTTCGTCTGATGCAAGATCCCGGTCTGAATGAAGATACTATGTTAGTACTTCCAAGACTTTCTGCCGAACTGACCGGTATTACTTATGATTCGTCTCGGCAATTGAATAAGATGCAAAAGGTTGTTACATCTACACCCACACGAGCAGTCTATCATTATGCTCCAGTACCGTATGTAGTTTCTTTCAATCTGTATACATATACCAAAACAGTTGAAGATAACCTCCAGATCATGGAACAGATTCTTCCATTCTTTGCCCCAGATATGAATTTGTCTATCAAGATGTTGGAAGAACCAGAGTTGATTCAGGACATTCCAATGATGTTGAATTCCGTATCAACTGATGATCAATTTGATGGCTCATTTGAAACTACTCGTACTATAATTTCTACATATTCCTTTTCGATGAAGGCTTATTACTACGGCCCTATCCTGAATTCTATAGATTTGGAAAATCATTTTGATTCTAGTGCTAATGCTCAAATCATCAAACAGGTTAACATCAATATCGGTAATGTTGCAAATAGTGTTAAATACACAGCCGTGGTTAATCCATTTGAAGCTGGTAAGGATGATCCTTATTCCATTGACGAAAACTGGGTTTCAATTACGCCCACTGCAGGAGATCCTACATTATGACAACACCCAAAATGAATACAGCACTGAGTTCAATATTTGACGTTGAACTACAAGAAGTAAATCCAAACAGCTCTATCGCAGAAATAAAAGCCGATGCCGTCGCCGCAGAAATTGTATCACTTGAATCACAGAGAGAATATGTCAAGTCCAATCTTGTTAAGTTAATTGAACGCGGCATGACTGCCGTCGCCGATTTAAATACCATAGCAAATTCAACCGAAAAATCTCGTGACTTTGAAGTGATGTCTGGCTTGATTAAAACCTTGGTAGAAACAAACGTTGAACTTTTAAACGTTGAAGTTGCTCATAAACCAAAACCTGGCCCAGCACAAGGCAATCAAGAGGCAACTACGATAAACAATAATACAGTATTTGTTGGGCAGACAAAAGATTTGGCAGCTTATCTAAAGTCTTCGAATGTGATTGATAATTAATTTTGAATTAAATACATTCATGTTACACACTTTAATTGATGGCTACTATGACTAAGACTCTCAGAGAACGATATATTGATAATGAAATTCTTTTGATTGGGGAAATTGTAAAAGATCAAAAAACCGGCGAAGATGTAAAAATTCTCGATCGCGGTTCTAATTACGTTACAGTTGAATCATCTGCTGGAATTCAAAAGAAATGGATTCAAGATGTTATTTCGGAAGAAGCACCAACAACACCCGAAACAACTATACCCAAAGAAGTTAAAGAAGATTTTATTCTTCTAGAGTCTGGTCAGATTAAACTTTTTGGCTTTGAGACTCAAAATTTTAACTCAAATTTATCTTCATTCATTATTGAACAGTTTGAAGAATTTGATGATCTTTACTCAAAACACCAAATCGTTAAGTTACTTGATACCGCTTTAGTTGAATCTAATATCGAACGACAGTTCGAAACGCTTGAAAAAGTTTCTAATTTCTATAAGAAACATTCTGTACAAGAACCACTAATTGTAGAAGCGCTCAAGAACAACATCGAACGTCTTCGTCTGGCAGAAATTATTGCTTCTATTGCCGAGATTGAAATTAAAAATTCACCATACGAAACTGTAGTCGAGGCAGTTAAAGTTCTTCGTAAGAAATATACAGACCCCAAGCAGTGGCAAGTATTGTGGCCATTCTTTAGAATGATTGATGCCTCTGGCATCACCGGTATCATTCAAATGCTCCCATTCAAACAAGATGCACGAAAACCTTTAGCATGGGCATCTAAGATGACAGAATCTATCGTTGTAGCAATGGAAGCTTCAGTCGATGAATTGTTTACTTCTCTTCAAGATAGTGATATAATCAACACATTCTCCGCGGATGAACTTGTTGAAGCAATGGAAGTTACTAAACTTGTGCCCGCGATCAATACTGCAGTACTATCCGATAGAGCTAAGAAACTGGCAGAGACAATAATCAAACGAAACATGTTTCAAAAGTCGCCCCTTGAACTATCGGATGTAGAGAAAGAAACATTTGATTCTATCGCTAATCGTAGAAAATTACTTGTAGCTGCTCTCGCGCAAAAGTTGCTTCCAAAAATTAAAGAATTCCAGTCATGATTACTTTTCTACAATACTTAGCCGAACGGGAAACACCCGACGGAAAATTGAAACATCTTCAACACATTGAGGATCTTCACGTAGACCACGGTGAGTCTGGTTTTAAACATGCCACAGCCGAATTGGCTCGTGTAAAGAAGCACGTTGAGTCCGCCAAAGCTAATTCAAGTCTGTCACAAAAAATTGATGGTTCTCCCGCTGTTATTATGGGTCATCATCCAGAGACCGGTAAGTACTTTGTTGCATCAAAATCTGCATTCAACAAAGATCCAAAGATCAATTATACTCATGCCGATATTGAAAAGAATCATGGTCATGCGCCAGGACTAGTGGAGAAACTTAAGTCTGCTCTTGACCATGGTCATAAAATTTTACCAAAGCATGGAGTCTTTCAAGGTGATGTGCTTCACTCTGGGTCCGATGTAACTCATGGCAAAACTACGGCGTCATTCAAGCCGAACACAATCGAGTATACTGCACACGGCGATGAAGCAGAGAAGGTAAAAAAATCTAAATTTGGTGTGGCACTTCATACAGAATATCATGGCAAGACTTTAGATTCAATGAGAGCAGCTCCAATTAAGAGCCACGCTAAATTTTCTTCTCATTCTGACGTTTATTCTCCATCGGTTGCGTATAAGTCTGCTGGTCAGAAGATGTCAGAATCTGATGAAAAGAAATTCCATGAGCACATGACTGCTGCTAAAGAATCTCATTCCAAGACTAATTACTCTCACATTGAGCCACACCGCGATCACATCAATACTTACATTAATCAAACGGTAAGATCTGGAGAGAAACCAAATCATACTGGGTATGTAAGGCACTTAGAAGCGATTAAGATCAAAGCCGTTGGGTCAGTGAAGACAGAGAAAGCTAAATCAGCCAAGAGCGATCTACATCAGTTTACGATCAATCTAGCGAAGGGTGATCATAAAAATTCTATTGCTCACGCTCTGAATACACAACATCATCTTCAAGCAGCAAAAGATCTATTAGTCAAGCACATGGATTCTTCAGCTGAAGGTTTGGAAGCAAAGATCAATGGTAAGAAAGTTGGACCAGAAGGTTATGTTTCTTCCCATAGAGGTAAGTCATCTAAATTTGTTAACCGTGCCGAGTTCTCTCGTGCAAACTTCGCGAGATAAGATATGGCTACAGCTAATACAGTTCTGTCTGACATCAACGAAATCTATACTGGGTATGTGTTAGCAGGCAACAAATGGTATAATGACGATGCAAAGAAACAATACAATGATCGATTACTTCAAGCAAAGACAGAAGAAGTAACAGATGCACAAGCTAAAGCGGTTGTTATGGCTCAGGAATTTTTAAAGTGGGCAAAGCTGAATGGATTTTCCGGTGAAGTAACAAATGTGTGGTGGACCGCCCGGCCAAACTCAATGACAGCGGCAGTTGGAAGACCTGTTGATCAAAAGAAGAATCCTACGGACATTTTGATTAAATTTTCATCCGGGCCAGCCGAAGGTTTTCTTGGGCTTTCTGCTAAGGCTACTCAAGGTTCTGGTGATATTGGGTTTAAGAATCCCGGTCTAGGTACGGTTGATAGAAATTTGGGTATGACTCTTGGGCAAAAATATAAGTTTCAGTTAGAGCAGACTATAAAGAAATTTAGTTTACCAACGTCATCGGAAAGTAGAAAAGCTCATATTAGAGCTAATCCAGGTATTAAGAAACATACAGAAGAAATTGGTATTAAGATTCTGGCAGCAATGAGAGATGAAATGCTTACGCGGTTACTGAAGTTTAAACAACCCGAATTAATTAAATATTTACTTACTGATTGGATGGATGCAGAGGTAACCTTTCCACCTTATGTGAAAGTTACTGGTCAAGGTAATCGAGAACCGTATAAAGCTGTTGTTATGGATCCAATCAACAACGAAAAGCTTTCTGCTTTATCTAAGTATAAAATCACCCTTGAAAAGGTGGGTAATGAATCCATTGGAGTAAAAGCAGGTGAAAAGAAAATTATGAAGATGAGATTCAAATTTGAATCAGAAAAGATGGCTTCATCATTAAAATTATCCGGGGATCCATGGTAATGAAATTCGGTTTTATTTATCTATGGAAAGATACAAAGAACAATAAGTTCTATTTGGGATCACATCAAGGTAGGTTAGATGATGGTTATGTTGGTAGCGGAAGTCCGCACTTTAAAAATGCATATGCTAAAAGACCAGAAACTTTCCGTAGAAGAATACTGGAAACTCTAAATTTCGAAGTTCATAAGGAACTGAGAATTAGAGAAGAATATTGGTTATCCATGGTTAAAACGGAAGAATTGGGTAATAAGTATTACAATTTGAAAAGATATGCCGGTGGTGGAGACATCATATCCGAACTCAGCCAAGAAAAAAGAGAACAACATAGAGAAAAATCTAGATTAGCATGGCTTAAAGGTTTGCCAAATCAGGTGGCTTGGAGAAAAGAAAACCCAGAGAGGGTTCGCCAAATATGTAGTTATGCAAATTCAAAAAGAATTAATACGAAACACCGAGATGGGTTTGGTGTTGGAGAATCTAATTCATTCTATGGTAAGAAACATACGAAAGAATCTCGAGAAAAGATATCTTTAGCTCGTAAAGGCATACCAAGCAATAGAAAAGATTTTTCTTTTTCAGAAGAAGCAAAAATATTAATAGGACTAAACAATCCCAATAGAAAACCAGTTCGGACCCCTTTTGGAGATTTTGAATCTGCATCTCAATTCGCTAATAAAACTAACTTGTGTACAGATAGAGGTTTAGTTGCCATATTAAAAAGCAATACAGTTCCAATCACAAGATATAGGGCTTTAGTTAATCCTTTATTCAAAGAGGAAGATATAGGTAAAACTCCCCAGGAGTTGGGCTATTGTTACATAACCGATAAAGAAATATTAAAACCGGAGAATGTCCATGGACAATAAAGGAGACCCGCGCTCGGGCAAGAATGGTATGAAAACTACCGTTCTCGCTTTCGGGCGCTTGTAACTGAGCCCTATTACACAAGGGCACGCCAAATTAGTACAAAAAGTTAAAGATGTGGCTAAAGAACACAACGCAGATCATAAGATTGTGCTGTCACATACTCAAGATACTAAAAAGAATCCACTCTCAGTTGAGGATAAAGTTCGTTTTGCCAAACACTACTTTCCCGGTACAAACATAGAAGGTGCTTCAAAAGAGCACCCAACTTTCCTCCATCATGCCAAGAAACTATCGGATTCTGGCACAGAGCATTTAGTTATGGTCGCCGGCTCTGATCGGGTTGATGAATATCACAAACTTCTTAATAAGTATAACGGTCATCCCGGTAATCATAACTTCAAGAAAATTACAGTAGTTTCTGCTGGACATAGAGATCCAGATGCCGATGGTGCCGAAGGTATGTCTGCATCTAAACTAAGAGCGCATGCCGTTGCCGGTCATTATAAAGAATTCAAATCTGGACTACCCAAGGGTGACGAAAAGATACACAAAGAAATGTATCACAAAGTCAGATCCGGACTGAAGTTAGAATGTTTTATTGCTAGGGCTAGAACTATGATCTCTGAATCTGCATATAACAAACATTCTCTTGCAGCTAGACAAGCAGAAAGTTTACTTGCTTCTAATCCAGAAGATGAAGAACTAAAAGAACTCGTGATCAAGCACCACAGACGTGCCATGGCTACGTCACCAGAATCGGATTTAACAAAATACCATAAAGAAAAGCTGCATCGGCTAGGTATTAAATAAAGACATACATTGAGGAACACCATGCAAATCGAAAAACACATTAAAATCGTACCTACACCAACCGGAGCCGTTGTATTCTTTGCAGGGCAAGTCTGTCTAAGCGTAAATGAACATTCAGGTAGATATACATGGTCTATCTCTCCAGTTTTTGCTAGACTTACTACTGGCATTGCTAACTGCTTCCAAGTACCTATGGCATCATGGGACGGTCAAGAAACTCTTGCTGAGGCAATTGCAGATGGTCTTACTAAACTTGATGAAATGCAAGCATTCTATGGTGTTATCGACATCCCAGAAGATACTTATGTTGGAGAACATCTTGACGAAGGTACAGATTACTCCGGTATCCATGCAGATGTAAAGCGCACCGGTAAAACTCATGAACAGTTGGCAGCAGAACATCGTGCTTATGCTAAACAGATGCGCTTACAAGGCCAAGACGGATTAGCAGTTCGCTCGGAAATGTTGGCTAATAGTCACGACAAATATATTAAATTTATCGCCAGCCTTAAGAAAACCAATGAATCGGTGGAAGACGAAGATCTTTTAATTGAATCTTTCGTTGTTAGACAAGTTGGTAAATCTAGAACACAACCAGCAAGAATTATGATCTCTGCCGCGGCAGTCATCAACCGCGCCCGTGAAATGGCCAAGGAAGCAGGCGAAAAAACTCACGCTAAATTCATTAAACTTGCCCATGCTGAAATTGCTTCTAATATGAAGGCAGAGTCGGAAGAAATTGAAGGTGCTCAGATTGAAGAAGGTTTTGGCGACATAGTTAAAGGAATTAAGCGTAAATTTCATGGTAAATTGCCGGCCAAAGAGGTAGAACATGATTATGCTCGTTCTGCCAGATCAGCAATTAAACATGGTACTGATGCTCAAGCTGATAAAGCTATAGATCGTTATGTAAGAGTATCAAAGGTTGTATCACCAGATGCTTTTCCACCTGGGTATAAAGCACCAAAACGGGCCTCTAATGAAGAATTCATCCAGTATGAAGATGCTCTTCCAGGGGCATTCCAATCTATTAAAGAAGACTGCCGCATTGAAGCATTAGCTATGTCCGATTCTCTTCTTGAAGCACAACAACTTGCCAATGAATTATTTGAAGATATCGTTGAAGAATACTTGAATAGTTTGTTTGAAGTAACTCACCAAGAACTTCTAGATGGTGCTCAAAAAGCATATGTTGAAGCGACTAGAAAAGGTAATGGAGTTATGGCCAGACATTACGGTCAAGAAATTCTAAGACATAAAGCAACTATTGCTGCTCGTGCTAAGAAAGTTAAGCTTAAAGAAGAAGTAGAAGAACTTGATGAAGCCGAATCAGTGCAGATTCATAGTCCAGGAAATAAGCTCCATGGTAAGACTGCCCGGGTTTTCTTCAAACACCCTAATGGCGCCGTAAATGTACAAGTA
>ERZ1034361.69-NODE-69-length-73238-cov-18.576919_pt1 | contig 73238 bp, 71 predicted proteins | sample MGYA00520617_ERZ1034361 | MGnify/ENA primary metagenome ERZ1034361 (study PRJEB33736, sample SAMEA104284507) | Azolla filiculoides | biome: Urban; feature: Water surface; material: Ditch water | place: Netherlands | collected 2015-10-28 | depth 0-0.1 m ... | reverse complement strand
AAAGCCCTGTTAAAGCGGTAAGCTGTCCAATTTCAGGCGGTAATTCCGTTAATCCCTTATTATTAAGCCAAAGATCTGTCGCATTTTCCCGCTTTGCCTTTTCAATTTTTGCCAATACTTCATCGCGTGTCATTTTAAAACCTCGTATTGTTTTGAACAGGATTTATCGGATTAAATGATTGACAGGATTAATCTTGGTAATCCTAAAATCGTAGAAATCGTGTTCTAAGCGTTTAGTCATTTATTCAGCTTTAAGCTTACCAAGTATCGCCCAATAACGTGCTGGTATCAAAAATGAGGTGTTTTATTTGAACACGATAAAATGCACGAGCTTATATGCGTTGATTTCAAGCTTGGGAACGAGAAACTTTTTTTTACAATTTTTCAATTTCTGCCTCGCTTAAGCCAGTAGTTTCCATAATTAACTCAATTGACAAATTTTTGCTTTTTAATGCTTTAGCAACTTTTCTTATTCCCGACATTTCACCATCCCCAAAAGCTGTATCACTCACATTTTTAAGCTCTGAATATTCCAACCAGTTTTTTACTTTTTTACAGCTTTTCAATTTCTGTCTCGCTTAAGCCAGTTGAAATCACAATAATATCCAATGAAACATTTTTATCTTTTAATACTTTAGCAACTTTCAATGCTTTTGCTAATTCACCTTTTTCAAATCCATCTCCAAAAGCTGTGTCGTTCACATTTTGAACTTCTGAATATTCCACCAAACTTTTTAAATACGCATCATATTGTCTGGAAGTTAAATGCGAAAGCTGCGCAATTTCAAATCCTTTCTGAAAAATTGGCTCATTTAAAATCGCTGGAATATGGTCGAAATTTTCCAAGTTTTTCAAAAAATAAACCCATTTATCAAAATGCGATTCCAATTCATGCTCTTGTTTAGTAAACAACGGCATTTGCAAAAACTTAAAATGCAATTTGTCATAAAAAATCTCACCATCTTGATCTTTTAAACAAACCGCTCGTAAAAACTTTTGCATTTCCTCTTTTTCATCGTATTGAAAATTTAAAATCGCAATAAAATAAACCGGCTTTAATTCAAAATTCCACACGCCTTTTTTTGCCTGCTCTTTAATTGGAAAAGTTGAATAAAATAACGCGCGGTCTTTAAAAAAATTCACCTTGGCTTTTTGCATTTCCACAATAAACTGCTCGCCTTTTGCGGTTTTGCAATAAATATCATAAATCGCTTTGCGTTCTTTTGGTGTGCTGGCTATTTTTTCAGGATTTTTAAACGATAATTCGGCAATTTGATGATGCGGCGGCAAGAGTTGATTTAAAAAATCTTGTAATAAATCTTTACTCGCTTCTTCGCCAAACAGTTTTTTAAAACCGAAATCGGTGTAGGGATTAAAATATTTTGAGGTCATTATTTTCACACTACATGAAACATATAAAGCTGCAAACTCCGCTTGTAGAGTGAGATGAACATGGGGAAACCTGCAATTTCTCTCTTTTTGCAACTTATAAAAAAACCGCCGGCGGCAAAAACCAAAGGCGGTTGTTTTTTAGACTTAAGCTACGCGAACCACTTTAAACATCGTGCCATTCACCGCAACAATTTTCACTGTTGCACCTAACGGACAATCTTCGTCACTTTCCACGCGCCAAGGCGAATCAGCCACCTTAATTTTGCCGCGTCCGTTTTCTATTGCCTCAATCAACACAAAGTTTTTTCCCACATATTGCGCTCCACGTTGATTAAGATGCGGATGGTCAGACTCCACCGAAGACTTCAACATATAGCGTTTCCAAACAATCAGCGAAACAATACCCAGCACGGCAAAAATAAAGAGCTGTATATTAAAATCTAATGCCGGCATGATGAAAGATAAAAGCCCTGTGACTGCCGCTGCAATCGCCATCCACAGAAAAAAGAAAGTGCCTGTTAGCATTTCCACGCCGAGCAAGATTGCAGCCACCACCCACCAATACCAAAATACAAACACGATACCCATTATTCTCAACCTTTTTTACTTAACGCTTCTTTTGCAAGCTCGCCAATGCCACCTAAAGCACCAATCACACCGGATGACTCCAATGGCATAAAAATCATTTTGCTATTGGTTGAAGCACCAATGTCTTTTAACGCTTCAATATATTTTTGTGCCACGAAATAGTTAATTGCCTGAATATCGCCACGACCAATCGCCTCAGATACCATCGTAGTTGCCATCGCCTCTGCCTGAGCCAATCTTTCCCGCGCTTCTGCATCTCTAAAAGCGGATTCTCTGCGCCCTTCGGCTTCTAAAATTTTGGCTTGTTTTTCGCCTTCTGCGCGTAAAATTTCTGAAGCTCTTGCGCCTTCTGCATCCAAAATCGCGGCTCGTTTTAAACGCTCTGCTTTCATTTGTCGCCCCATTGCTTCCACCAAATCTTTAGGCGGGGCAATGTCTTTAATTTCAATCCGAGTGACTTTAATTCCCCAAGGATGGGTTGCATCGTCCACCACATTCAGCAATCGCGCGTTGATTTCATCACGTTTAGACAACAATTCGTCCAAATCCATTGAGCCCATTACGGTACGAATATTCGTCATTACCAAATTTAAAATCGCATTATTCAGATTGCTGACCTCATAAGCGGCTTTTGCAGCATCCATAATCTGAAAAAACACCACACCATCAACCGTGACCATCGCGTTATCTTTGGTGATAATTTCTTGTGAAGGAACATCTGTCACCGTTTCCATCATGTTGAGTTTGCGCCCAATTCGATAAGCAATTGGGATAATAAAGCCCAATCCGGGCGATAAGGTATAGGTGTATTTTCCAAAGCGTTCAACAGTATATTCCATACCTTGCGGCACTGCTTTCACACTTAAAAATACAGCGATGACCACTAAAGCGACCAATGCCCATGCTAATACCATGACAGACTCCTTTACATAAAAATGTAAATTGGTTAAAAATCAGCGTTGTTTGTTGCAAACAACGAACTATCTAAATGATAATGTATATTTGTTTAAATGTACGATTAATTGGTAAGGATAATGACTATATATCACGGGATAAGTTTAATTTTGCTCTCTATCATCATTTTGATTGTTGGGATGATTAAGCCAAAGTGGATTCTTCTTTGGATGGATAACCCAACGCGTCTAATGATCGCAGGAATCATGATGGTGATGTTTATGATAGGAGCGGTGATGTTTGGCGAGGGCACAAAAGCAAAAAAAATAGCTCTTGCAAAAGAACAGGCTTTGAAAATGCAACCTGCCGTTGCTAAATCTGGCGCAGCCGCTAAAGATAAACCAGAAGACACACCCAAACCTGTCGCGCCTGCTGTTGCACCGCCGCCGGCACAAGCTCCAACAACCTCTGCAAACGATTTAAGACCTTAACGATTTTAGGACTGCCAGTCCTTGAAAAGACTAGCAGTCCTGTTTTAACACTTACACTTCCGCTCTAAAGCCTGCCACTTCAATCCCCGCAATGGCGCATAATTCATCTTGATCGGAAATATCGCCACTGACACCGACCGCGCCAATAATCACATTATCCGCATCACGAATCAGTACGCCACCAATCACAGGCATTACTTTTCCTTCTGCCACGCCAATCAGCGCATTCATAAAATCAGGGCGTTGTTCAGCAACGCTTGCCAATGCCCGTGAGGAAATCCCCATATTAACCGCGCCCCACGCTTTGGCAGTAGCAATTTGTTGCCGCAACATGGTCGCGCCGTCTTCTCTTTGCATGGCTTTTAAATGCCCAGCTTCATCTAGCACCACTACAGTGAGTGGCTCTAACTTTAATCCTCGTGCGGTTTTAATCGCAATTTGAATAATTTGATTTGCTTTACTCAGGGTTAAGCTACTCATTTTTAATCCTATCGTTGTTACAGAAAATTGAAGGTAAACTAACTATGTTCAAGTACGTTTTGTAAAAGGCGGAAACTATTATGTTTTTAATAATAACAATAAAAACAAACAGGTAAAAACAAAATAGTTCTCAAACAATCCGTTGCTAACGTGATAAGTCACTATCCAAAACTTGACGAAGATATTTATCCTCCATGCGTGGTATTTTGGGTTGATTTTCTGGCAAATTTGCCGCGCGGGAAATATCCTCTAAGCTCTCTTCCAGCTCTTCTAGCATCATAATTAAGTCTGCGTATACTTCTTGATAAGCTTTCACAACAAATCTCATTTGTTTGCGCCTTTTATGTGGCGACTGGTTTTACTCTGTTTATTTAGCTTAAATAACAGGCTAACGTTATCATGCTATTTAGCTCTGAATAAAACTTTTCCTTTTATGTACTTAGCCGAATCGTTACAATTCAACTTAAAATTTAATACAACCTAAGAGTTTATTAATGTCTAATCATCGTATCATTAACCAACTTGAAAAACTGATAGAAATTGGCATTGCTTTATCATCCAAAGTGGAAACAGAGCAATTACTGGAGATGATTTTGTTCGGCGCAAAATCAATCACTGGGGCTGATGGTGGCACTCTCTATAGCATACAAGAAAACAGTATTAGAATGGAAATGGTGCACTCTACTTCGTTAAATTTATGGCTAGGTGGCACGTCAAATCAGCCGATAAAACTGCCTGAAATTCCATTATACAACGCTGATGGCTCACCTAATTTAGCGAATATCGTCAGTTATTCATACCATAAAAAAACCACTGTTAATATTGTTGATGTTTATGATAATTCACAATTTGACTTTTCAGGGCCCAAAAAATTCGATCAACTAAATAACTATCGCTCAAAATCATTTTTATCGGTGCCGCTGAATAACCATGAAAATGACACGATTGGCGTATTGCAGCTAATTAATGCGATTGATGAAACCACAGGACAAAGCATCGGTTTTGATCAAGTTGCGCATCGTTTTACAGAGGCACTCGCCTCACAAGCCGCTATCGTTTTGACCAAACAACATCTGATTGATGATTTAGAAATGATGTTTGAATCCATGATTCACCTTGTCGCGACCGCAATTGACGATAAATCACCTTACACCGGCGGGCATTGTCGCCGCGTTCCTGAGCTTACCATGATGTTGGCAGAGGCGGCGCATAAGACAGACACAGGGTATTTAAAAGATTTTACCATGACTGATGCAGACCGCTACGAGTTAAAAATCGCAGGCTGGTTGCATGATTGCGGCAAAATCACCACGCCTGAATATGTGGTGGATAAAGCCACGAAACTGGAAACAATTTTTGACCGTTTAGACTTAGTCGAAACTCGTTTTGAAGTGCTAAAACGTGATGCAAAAATTAAAATGCTTGAGCAAACTCTGGCAAATCCTGCGGAAAGTGAAACGTTTGCAGCGCATTACCAAGCCGAAATTAAGCAACAGGAAGAGGATTTCGCTTTTATTAAACGCAGCAATACTGGCGGCGAATTTATGAAAACCGAAGACAAAGAACGTATTTTTGCAATCGCTGAAGGCAGTTGGCAACTAGGTGATGAAATACTCCCTACGTTGTCTAAAAATGAAGTCGAGAATTTAATTATTGAACGTGGCACATTGACTGCTGCGGAAAGACAAATTATCAATCATCATATTGTCGCAACCATTGCAATGCTGAATAAAATCAATTTTCCCAAACATTTACGCCGTGTACCAGAATATGCAGGCGGACACCATGAAAAAATGGACGGCAAAGGTTATCCAAATGGTTTAACGCGTGAACAAATGTCAATTCAGGCGCGAGTGATGGCGATAGCGGATATTTTTGAGGCGTTGACTGCTAGTGATAGACCGTATAAATCTGGAAAAAAATTGTCACAAGCGTTGGCAATTTTGGAAAAAATGAAAGACGACCAACATGTAGACCCCGATTTATACAACGCTTTTATTGAACACAAAGTCTATTTGAGTTATGCAAAAAGGTTTTTAGCTCCTAACCAAATTGATGTGGATTAAGCAAGCTTGCAGCTCCGGCTTTAAAACGATACAGCTGAAATTTCATCGCAATCTATTCTCATTTCTGCCTTATGCAAAACACATTAACGCAATTACTAAACTCCGCTAATCAAATTATTCTCGGTAAAGAACAGCAAATTCGGTTAGCGATGTGTTGTTTACTTGCAAAAGGACATCTGCTTATTGAAGATATTCCCGGCGTTGGCAAAACCACGCTGTCACACACACTGGCAAAGTTGTTAGGACTGAATTATCAACGGATTCAATTTACTAGCGATATTTTACCCGCTGATATTATTGGTTCGTCAATTTACGACATTAACAAACAAGAATTTAGCTTTCATTACGGCCCGCTGTTTAATCAAATGATTTTGGCAGATGAAATCAATCGCTCCACACCGAAAGCGCAAAGTGCATTATTAGAAGCGATGGAAGAACATCAAGTAACGGTGGAAGGACATACTTACGCACTGCCTGAGCCGTTTTTTGTGATTGCAACCCAAAACCCCAGCCACCAAATCGGTACATTTCCACTGCCAGAATCACAATTAGACCGTTTTTTGATGCGCGTGGAATTAGGTTATCCCAATCATCAAGCCGAGCGCGAATTGCTGACAGGGCAAAGCCGCTATAGTTTAATCAACGATTTGCAAACACAATTGCCACCCGATATGTTGTTGGCAATGCAACAAGCTATTTCTGAAATTCACGTCTCGCCCGCGTTGCTCGATTATTTACAAGCGTTAATCAATTACAGCCGCGAATCCTCAGAATACAGTTGCGGCTTGTCACCGCGTGCCGGATTAGCGTTATTAACCGCCGCCAAAGCGTGGGCGTTTATGGATCAACGTGATTCTGTACTACCCGAAGACGTGCAAGCGGTATTGCCTTCAGTCGCAGGGCACAGACTCCGCTCAGGCACAACAAATTCAATTGCGATTGTCGCGCCGTTATTAAACAACGTAGCGATTCCATAAAAATCATGGAAAGTCTATTCAAACGTTGGCGTGCGAAACGATTTTTCCGCCGCGAACCTGCCACAGACCAACCTATTAATCTCACTCACAAACGGATTTTTATTCTGCCCACGCAGCGCGGCATGGGCTTTGTGGTGTTGATTTTGTTGTTGCTCTTAATCGCCTTTGTTTACAACAACAACCTTGCGTATTTGCTCTGTTTTTTATTAGGCAGTGTGTTTTTTATCACCATTTTGCATACTTTTAAAAGTCTGTCTGGATTAACGATTTATAAAGGACAAGCAACCTCCGTTTTTGCAGGAGAATCCGCAGGTTTTGATATTTATGTGAATAATCCCAGCCCGCAACAGCGCGTTAATCTGCAATTGCATTTGACAGAAGATGTGCTGTTTAGCCTAGAGCCACAACAAAAACAAGGCATTACCTTGTATTCGCCTACGCAAAAACGTGGTTGGCATTCGTGTGAAAAAATTATTTTATCCTGCACTTATCCGTTAGGGTTGTTTCGCGCGTGGTCGGTATTGCGGTTTGATTTTAAAGCTTTGGTTTATCCAAAACCGTTAAAAGATTCAGTGATTTTTCCTGAATCGGCTGGCACACAAAACCAGCAAGGCACAGCAAAAACCGGCAATGATGAGTTTTATGGCTTAAAAGAATATCAAAGTGGCGATTCGATTCGACACATTCACTGGAAAGCGTTTGCAAAAGGTTTAGGTTTATTTAGCAAACAATACAGCGGCGAAACCTTTGCAGAATTATGGCTGGATTATGACGCGGCTTCAGGACATGACACCGAACAGCGGTTGAGCTGCATGTGTCGTTGGTTAGTGGATGCAGACAAGGCTGGATTGCATTACGGTTTTATCTTGCCGAATTTACGCATAGAACCCAGTTCTGGCACGGTGCATTTTAAAAAATGTTTAGAAGCGTTAGCCTTGTTTTAAAAAAACAGCAAGTTCTGTCATTTTACTTTGCAAGAAAAACTAGCGTACAATAAATATTAGAACTTTCTAATATTTATTACCACAAAGGAGAAGGTTGATGATTTTCAAACAATTATTTGATTCTGATACAAGCACTTACACTTATTTGCTAGGCTGCGAATCCAGCCGAAAAGCGATTTTAATTGATACGGTTGCAACTCAGATTGATAGCTATCTCGCGCTGTTAAAAGAACTCAACTTAACGCTGATTTACACCTTAGAAACGCACGTTCATGCTGACCATGTGACTGCTGCGGGTATTTTGCGTGAAAAAGCAGGAAGCAAAAGCGTGGTGCATCGTGATGCCGGAGCAATGTGTGCCGATTTGATGGTGACAGACGGCGTATTTTTACAAATTGGCAGCATCGAAATCAAAGTTTTGCACACGCCCGGACACACTAGCGGCTGTGTTTCTTATCTGTTGGCAGATCGCGTTTTCACCGGAGATGCTTTATTAATCAATGGCTCTGGTCGCACCGATTTTCAACAAGGCGACTCTGCCACACTGTATCGCAGCATCACGCAAAAACTCTTCACCTTGCCCGCCGACACCTTGGTTTATCCAGGACACGATTATCATGGCATCACGGTTTCAAGCATTAAACAAGAAATTGCCTTAAATCCGCGCTTAGGAAATGGCAAAACTGAAGCCGAATTTATCGCAATAATGTCGCAATTGCAGTTGCCGTATCCGAAACATATTGATGAAGCTTTGCCTGCCAATCAAGCCTGTGGCAAACCGCAACAAAGTCAGTTGCAACAGGGGTAAAGCATGATTTTGTTAGCCGCGCTTGCGATTATCATCGGGATTTTGCTGGGACTGCTCGGTGGCGGCGGCTCTATTCTCACCGTGCCTGTGTTAGTTTATTTAGCAGGTTTATCCACAAAATCTGCCATTATTACCTCGCTCGTCGTGGTGTGCATTACCAGTTCGATTGCAGCTGTCAATCATGCGCGAGCGGGGCGTGTTTGCTGGAAAACTGGCCTTATTTTTGGCTTAGCCGGCATGGGCGGCGCGTTTGTGGGGGGGCGAATTGCAGCTTTTATTCCTGACCCGATTTTATTGGTTTTATTCGCCTGCGTGATGTTAGCCGCCTCATTTGCCATGCTGCGCACTCGGAAAAAACAAGAACCTACCCGCCAAGTCGGTGATAAGTTATGCCCTGAAAACTTGCCGGTTGCGGCAATTTTGTTTGACGGCTTATTAGTTGGTTTAATTACCGGTTTAGTCGGAGTCGGCGGAGGATTTTTATTAGTGCCCGCACTCAATTATTTAGCAGGATTGCCGATGCACGCAGCAATCGGCACATCTTTATTTATTATCGCGATTCAAGCTGTAGCGGCTTTGGCAGGACACGCGAGTCATTTTGAAATTAATTTGCCGTTGACCGCATTAGTCACCAGTTGCGCCATTGTCGGAAGTTTTATCGGCGCACAACTCTCAGGAAAAATCAGCACCCGCAATTTAAAACGCGGCTTTGGTGTGTTTGTGTTTTTGTTAGGTTGCTTTTTATTGTACAAAGAAATCAATCCAAAAATGGTTGCGCAGATAGTGGAATTGTTTAAACAAGGACGCGAATTTATTCTGGGCGCATTGAGTTTTCTATTATTGCTGTGTTTGTATCGGCTTTGGTCGTGGCTGCATTCAAGCAATAACATGCCGACCGAGGAACCCCCTTCAACTTTTTCGCAATGCAAAACGCCGTTTAAAGATACACTGAAATAATCTTGCCTGAAAAATGGCGGCACAAACGTTTCAAAAATAGAATTTATGTACCTGAATTTTGGCGTTTTCTGATTTTAGATTTTACAAAAATTTTCAAAACGACTGGTCGTCTTAAAAATTTTGTTTACAGTTGGAGTAAATAATTTTTCAAATCACCGTAGAGACGCAAGATTTTTCGGGACTTGACAACTAAAAATGAGTTGCTCTTGCTAGTTGAATCCGCTGATTTTCCAATCCAGAAAGTTCTGATTCAGAAAATAACAGCTTGAGTATTTTGAATAGCTTTAATAACTGGTTATAAAACAACCGTTGCATAACGAATTTCAGCCCCAGCCACAAACTTTCCATCAACGTAAGCCTCGCAAGCATAAATCCAAATGTTATGTTTCTTTTTTAAAAACAACACTTTAATAATCAACTGATCGCCCGGAACAACCATTTGTTTAAACTTGGCTTTATCAATCCCAACCAAATAACACATCATGTCTTTCGGCTTGCCACCTGCGGTTTCAAAACCCAGCACGCCAGAGGCTTGTGCCATTGCTTCTAAAATCAACACCCCCGGCATCACCGGCTTGTTTGGAAACTGCCCTTGAAAAAATGGCTCGTTATAACTCACATTTTTTATGGCAGATAAACTAACGCCCGCTTCATACGCAATCACCCTATCAATTAATAAAAACGGATAACGCTGCGGCAATAATGCTTGTATTTTGAGAATATCTAATTTTGTATCCATCATTTAATGTTCCTTTTACAAAGAAGTCACTATCAAATACCGTTATTTTGTAAGTGGTTAGACATAAATTTTAAGGTATTGGTGTGTTTTGCAGGTGTTCAAAATGTGCATTGTTCGGATAAATTCGCACCTACCTATCCTTTAAAACTTTTGTTTAAACACTTATTAAACAGCGCGTACAGTGTCAATCGCCCAAAGATTTAAGAAAGCCCATCGTCTACATCAAACGCAGGCAAACACAATCTTTGCCCGCTGAGAAGTTTTTAAAGTTTCATTTTACGCAAAACAGATGACTTATTGATGAAAATTATCTGCAATCGAAAGAAAAAAGATATAAAACCAACGAATCACCCGCCGCTATAAAGCTTTTCAAACTGCTGAATTTTACAAAACGACCGGTCGTCTTGAAAAATTTTCGTCATTTATCTGAACGTAACTTTATTAGATTGAGCAGTGTTTTCTAAATTCGTGAATCCCTAAAAGCAAAACAGGTCTCCAAAGCCTTAAACCTTGGAAACCTGTATCGTTTTAACGCAAGTTAATCAGCAGCTTATGCTTGTTTATTCAGCTGCTTTGACTTGTTTCTTGCCTTGAGGCGGCACTTTAAAAAAGACACGATCGACAGTACGTTTTACACCATCTTTCTCACGTTCAATGGTTTTCAACACAAACACGCCTAAACCAGGAACAGCAACGCGACCAGCACTTGCGGTGCTGACTTCTTCTTGAATCTGTTTTAATGCCGCATTGATAATTTGAGCGACTTTTTTATCGGGCATTTTTCCTAATAATTTAGGGGATTGTTCTCTAATTGCTTTTACAATTTCTGCTGTTTTCATAATATTTCTCCAATGTAGTGCTAAAAAATAACGTTTCTTTAATCAAGTAAACGATTTTTAATCAATGTTTTACGCAACGCTTGCCAGCTAGAAATAATCTCACTTGCCGTAGCATGAGCCACTTGTGAATCTCCTTCACGCTCAAACCACTTGGTCGCTTTTTGCAATGTCTCCGTTAAGGTTAACGCTGCTAATTCTTCTTGCAACGCTTCTTTACGGTGTTGAGTGTGCCGCCAATATTCAAACCCTTCAATTTCTTCAGTTGTTAAAAGACTGCGTAACTCGTCAGTCAATTCAGGCTTTGCTAACGGCACAGTGCCAATAATCGCAGTTTCACCACGCTTTTTATTGCCATTGTAAGTTGTTCGAATCAGTTGAATAACATTTTTACGAACACGAAAGTGCATAGTTAAATGCTCCTTATTTATTTAATTTTAGGGCATTATACTGCCCAAGAATAATAATGCAAGCGATTATTTTAATAAATTTTAAATTTAGCTAAAAATCAATTTTTTTAGTTAGTTGATGGCAATCAGTGAAAGGCAAAACACTTTCAATCAAGATGGGATGAAAACTACACATATCAGTTACTTTTTTGTATTACTTAACAAAGAAAAACCTATCTAATTGAATTAAAATGACTTTATTTTATAGACAATGCTATAAAAATGAGAAAAATCATCAAAATTACTGTGTGTGTTTAGAAAAAGATACAGATAGCGGGCTTAAAAAGCAAAGTCGCTTTTATATTTGAAGAGGAAAAAGAGAGAAAAAAAATAGACTTTGCTTGCCGGATACATCCTTGTAATCCATAAAAAGCTAACTTAAATAGTGAAAATACACCAACTATACTGCCCGAAATTTATGCAGTGATTTATATTTTTGGTTTGATGCTGGCGGAAGTTTTTGTTAAAAATAGAGCATCGTTAGCAGGAATCACAACTTGATGCTTAATCATTTCTCCTGAATTGATTTCAGGTACTTGTTTTCCTTTCAGACGTTTATATTTATCTTCAGGCAGCTCAACAGTCCAAGGATTGCCTGTCATATTAAGCAGCACTAATCCGTTTTCAAATTCACGCATCCACCGCTCGCCGCCGCCATCATACATTTTGATATTGCGAATTTGTGTTGTTCCGATTTGTTCAGAAACGCCAAAAACCGGAGTTACTGAGTGTGTGGCATCGGCAACAAAACTAATGCGAAAACTTCGCCACTGCGAATCAACCAAGACTGAAAGTGGTTGGGCATTTTTTTCGGTGCTGACCGCTCCATTGATAGTCAGCATACGCGGTACACGCTCAAAAGATTGTCCTGCGTACTGCCAAACATCATCACCTTTGGCTTCAAATTCTATGGTGTATTCATGCCCCGGCACTACTTCGATTTGTTCCGCATTTTTAGGCGCAAGGCTTACGCCATTTTGTAGCGTTGCCGGAAAAACGCTAGCTGGTATTGTTTCTACAGTTGCTGAAAATTCATTTTTTGCGTCACTGTGCTTTGCGGTAAATTCTTTAGCAACTGACCATTGCCAGTTTGCTTTTGCCAACTTGTCTGTTTTACTTAAGCCAGTTAAATTTTGCACAGCATCTGCAACGGGTTTTCCTAACCAATGCCAGTTATTTAAATCACCACCGTGATATTCGTCCCAATTAAAAACGCCTTTTTTTTCTTTTTTCTTATTGTTTAAAGAGGGATTTTCGGGATCAAAATCAATGCTACTTAGACCAGCAAATGGATGAGGCATTCCCAATAAACAGGCAGCTGCAAAACCAACACGAAAACGAAAATCAGTTGGGCTGCCATTAGGCAAATAATCTTGACTAAATATTGTGGTAGCTGTTTTCGTGAAAGGGTAACTGATTTGCGGTTGGGCTTCGGCGTTTTTTACCCACATCTGCAAATGTAAAAAGGATTGAGAGAAACGATCAAAGTCATTAGCTGAAGGAAAAGATTCTAATTGTACGCCATTTAGATATTTCCAACCTCGTACACCTGAAATAGCATTATTGCTATCTGCCTGAATGATTTTATTTGAACCTAATAATCGGCGTAATTCGCGAAAAAATACTTGCCCACCAAGACCAAAACTATTCACACCATCAATATATCCATAATCAGGAATGAGGTCATTATTGATGTCCATGCTATTGTTGACAGGATTACCAAATATCCAACGTGCCACATCAAATTCAACACCATCGGCTTTAGCATTTGTAACACGTTGAGCTATTTGTCTTGCAAACCATTCTGCTGCGGTTAAATTATCAGCTCCACCTCGTGGACTGTGCAAACTAAAATTAAGCTGCCATTGTCCTGACCAAAACATCATGTGCGAGGCAACAACTGCTTTTCCGGCTTTAAACGACAACGGTTTGCTTCCCCATTGTCCACGTTTAACAACAAATCCCTTTTGATTCATCGATTCAATGACAACATGTTCTGCTTGCGACCAATCGGGCTTACCAGACTCGTCAATGGCATAAATAACCACAGAAAAAGGTATCTTACGGGTAGTTTTTTCTATTTGAGCATTATTTTTTGCGATCTGATTTTTATTAGCTACAGAAATAAACATATCGGTAGATGATATATCTTCAGTAAGTAATGTACCTGTTTTATAAAGCAAATGCCCAGGCCAGACTTTAGGGAATAGCGGTGAGTTAACTCCCCCATAAGCAGCTTGCAGTGTAATAATTTTCTCAGGCCAACGAGCATGAAGCAAAGCAACAACTTCATCTGGACGTGGCCCATGAATGAGTGAGTAGGGAGCTTGTTCTTCAAATACTTTCTTACCGGCAGGACTGCCAAACTTAGCACCATTAAAAGCATGAAAAGTCATGCTAATCGGAAATGTGTCTGGAAGCTTAAGTGCCGCCTCTTTATTTGCACTGCATAAAGAGGCACTAAAAAGTGCAATACAGCCAAAAACAGCAGCTGCTAAATACTTATGACGTTTATTTTGATGAATAGATTTCATGCTAAAGTTTCTCGGTTGCAAGATTTAATTTTTCACCTTGAGCTTTTGTATTTTCATCATTTATCCCTAATCTTGATTGCAGGTTTTTCACTGTAACTTGTAACTTTTCATTACGGGCGTTCAATCTACTGATTGTACGCCCTAAGCTTTCTGCAATAACTCTAAGTTGCTCTGTATTCAAAACTAATGGTGAGTTTATGTTTTTTGATTCGGGTAACACAGTACAGCGATAACCTTGATCGGCTGGAATCAGGGTATTTACTCTATCAATAACAGGTTTTAATCGATTTAAAAGAGTCGATTGAACTTCAACAGAAGGAATAATAGTATCGGCTTTAATAGTCGGCAATTGATTGCAAAGCTGATCAGAAACTATCGCAGATCTGGTCATAACAGCATTTAAATGACGTTGAAATTCAAGTTCAGCAAATGTTAAAGAGCGATTAATATTGCTCGCTTCAGGAGGGGATAATGAGTTTTCTGAAATTCCAAGCCATTGTTCTACAATATTGGTAAGTTTATCTTTTACAATAGAATAATTAAATACATGAAGGGATACATTTTTAATTTTAGAAAACGTCATTAAAAAGTTTTCTATTCTAAGAGGAGTATCATAGCTTTCAAAATACTCTTCTATAGAAAAAGTTGCGCCCCCTCGTTTAATTTCTTGTTGATAAAATGAACTAGCATGTTCAATAGGATCACGAATAAAAAGCAAAATACTAATTTCTTTAATATTAAATTTTTGTTGTAATTCGGTGATAGTATTTAAATGTTTGCCATTAATTAAATTAATATATAAGTTTTCGCCACTGAATAATAAAGAAGTACAATCATCATTTACTTCCCACGATTCGGTTTTATTTTCTAAAATTAATCTGCCATTACCTGATGAAATAAAACCATTGGCGGCATTTTCCATGGTTTTAAAAAATGGATATTGAATCTCTTGATTCTCAAGTAGTGTTCTATTTTTTGCTAAACAAGATTGAATAAAACTAGATCCTGTTTTATGTTGTCCTACATGAATAAAAAGTTTTTTTGCACTTTTACTATTTGATTGTTTAAGCGAAATTTTTTTTATTTTTTGATGATTTTTTTGAGTTTCTTCATCTAATTCTTGTAGTTTCAACTCTAAATCCGAATCTTGATAAATTTCCGCTTTAACTAATCCTTGTTGATGCAAAACTTGCCATACTTTTTCTAAATTTTGTAAAACATTACCGCTAATGCTTTTTTGTTTGCCTTTTTTTATAAAGAAATCATAATACTCCGCCTCAATTCCTTTTGCTTGCACACAAGTCGCATAATTTTGGCTAATATTTTTAATGCGTGAAAAGTGCAATAGTTTAGATTCTTTGCTTTCTGCAAGTATTAGCGTATGAAACGCAGAACCGGTAAAACCTGCAATAACATTTTCACCTTCAAACAGCTGAATTTGTTCTCCAACGGGTAGCCGTTCGGGATGAATAATTTCAAAACCTTCTTGTTGCAGAGCCGCTTCAAAATCCTGTTCTCCGGCAATTCTAGCTTCTTTTAAACCTGAACGACTTAACCAAATTTTTCGCCAGTTGCTTGTAGTTGCTTTGGGTTTGAGTCTCTGTCCTATTTTAGTCAGTGCTTGCGCTTGTTGAGGATGGCAATAATCAGCAATCACATAACCGGCATCCGGGATAATCAGTTCATCAAAATAGGTGAGTTCGGTAATCAAATGAACGCGGTCTGGATTTATTACAGCGGCGCGTAGTAATTCCTGTTGCCACGACTTAAGATCGGCAAATGAATAGCCCGGCTCTACCATTGAAAACAAATGGAAATACACATCTTCTTCGGGGTAGTTATTTAAAGCCCATGCTCTAGCAAGTGTTTCTAATAAAAAATGCCCATAATGATGAACAATTCTCCCTCCATAAACGGCTTTTTTGACACGCACTTTTGCCGTTTTTACATCGGGATGATAATTTTTTTCTGCAATTTGTATTTGTTCTTCTTTAAATTGCACCTGTCCATAACGTCGTTTGAGCAATGATTTTAAATGCGGTTGACCTTGGCTATCATAAATACTACCAACAGGTCCTAACTTATTTATAAATTTTATAGGAGTTACTAAAGCATGTTGCAGTATTTCAGTTTCAAGTTCTGTTTCTAACATCGTCTCTATCCTTAAATTATATTGCGTAACGTTTTTTCCACGCATCAGGCAAGCTAATAAAATCACTATGAATTTGCGCCAGCATAGGAGCATAAACTTCGCGCATTTGAGTGATAAACTCATTTGGCATTTTCATAGAGGGTGATTTATGAATAACCTTATCAAGTATTGTGTTTTCAGCTAAAGGTTTAGTCATTTCTATATGCTGATAAACACTTTCAATCACTAATTCTGGATTAGCAATAATATCATCATAAAAAACAACCTTAACTTTATCCATCAGTCCTGCTGCTTTTATCGCCTGAAAGGTAGCTAAATAATTTGATCTATTTGCAATATTAGGTGTTTTTGCCCGTCCAATTAAAGTTTCAACCGACGCATTTGCCATCCTATTTAATTTTTCAGTCGCATCTGATTTATTTTTTAATTCTTGAATCATGCCAGACCAACTGCGTTCAACGGGATCTCTTAAAATAAAAACCAGTTTTAAGTTATCCGTAACGGCTTTCATATTTTCAAAACCTGCTTGCCCAATCACCGCATATTCTGGTGATATATCAATAGCACACTGTTTTTTAGGGCCTATTGCCATATAATCGCAATACCACTCGTCATTTAATGGCTTTAGACAAAAACCAATTCGTTTGAGCTGTATTTTATTTTTAGTGGGAATTAAGCTGTTGTGTGTTTGATTGTCTTGTAGGTAATTAATTAAGGATTCTCGAAACTCTGCTTTTTTAGTGAGCTTAATAAACCAAGTGGCTCGCCATTGGTTAATGAGTGGTGAATTGATATGTTTGTAGTTAAAGTATTGCACTTCTTTACAAAATAAAGGTGTTTTGAACCTAGTATCTTTTTCTAATACTTCATGCAGCCAAGTTGTTCCTGCTTTTTGTGCACCCACACAGATTAATAGCTTCTTAATTTTTTTCACATTCTTTCCAAAAATATTTTTATCAGTATTAACGATATTTTAAAGGCTCATTTTTATATAAAAACAGCTTTTTAAGATTTAAGTGTGCAGAATTATCATTAACAAACTATTTTATGAGCGGGAAACCAAAAAAATTCTCAAGAAATTGTTGATTTTGCTGATAGCGAGCTGCTATTTTTTCAACAACATCTTCACTAACGGAAAAATCACTACCTAAGTTATTAACTATTTTCTCTGCGGCTAATTTAAACCGTTCACTATTCACTTGAATGTTTAACGCATTGGCAAGCTTTTCAGCGGTTTGAGTAGGCTCTGTGACCATTTGATCATAACTGATGGCAATAAAATGAGGAAAGTGGCGCGAATAACGCTCAATAGCCGACTGGTAATCATTGTATTTATCTTGCGCAAGCATCCAGCTATTATTATCTGTCATCATCCGTTCTATCCATATTCCGGCTGTTTCGTTATTGAGTCTTAAGTTATTGTAACTATTCATTAATTTAACCGCCGACAAAAGCCGTTTTACAGGATTGCGGCAAATCAAAATAATCGCAGCGTTTTCTCCAATCACCTGTTTCATTTTTATAATGGCAGCATCATCTAGCAGCATATACTCAGGCGTAACTTCACCCAGCAATTTGTTATTCATTAAACAAGGACGAAATAAATCTAAATAGTGAATTTTTTCAATAGGGTGCATTCCTAATGTTTTATTCGCACGCAAATAGCATTTATATCTTTTTGCATGTAAAAAGCTTAAGTCTTTGGCTGTCACAATTTTTTCAACTTCGCGAGCCATTTGCCGTAACGAATAGTCTTTTAATCCTTCTTTTGCGCGAAAACCATACAACGTATCAAAATAATGCAGTTCTTTGACTGGGTGCATGAAAATATGGGTAGATTCTTCAAGCAAGTGATGGAATAAGGTTGAGCCTGCTCGTTGCGAGCCAATTCCAATGACAAATCGATGTTTCATTTATCCTCTCAAACAATTAATAGTTTTCATGGTTTTAAGTCGGCAGTACAGACTTCCAACTTTCAGGTAAGTATTTCAAAAGTTTTGATCTACGCGACATTTGTGGTGGCATGTCGTATTCGGGGGTTTGGTAACGCTTTGATAGTTTTGCCAAGAGTTCTTGTGAGGGCTGAAAATCAAATTGCACTTCATTAATTTTTTTGCCTGATAGATTGTTGACTATTGTCGCGTCAAGCTTTACTTCTAAAAACTCTTCTAAATCACTCACAACTTCAGAATAGTTCGTCTGTAATGTGTCGGTGAAAACAACAAACACGGGAATTCCCGCTTGCTCATAGCGTGTGATTGCTTGAACGTATTGATTAAATTGATCTTGTTGGTTTATCCAACCATCTGTTCCTGAATCTAACATGTCAATCGCCCGCTGTGAAAGTGCTTCATTCCCGTCATTAGCAAAAGATTCGTGCGCGGCAAGAAATCGAAATGCAGAAATAAACCGTTTCACAGGGTCTCGCACCGCCAAAACCGCTTTACAGTTTGGGATGGTGTTTTTTATTTCCAATAACGCATCCGTTGGCAAAAGCATGTATTCAGGCGTTGATTCACACAAGTAAGCAATATCATTTCTGCGCGTTAAAGCGGCACGAAAATGATAAGCATAATCGTGATTTTTACAGCTTGGATCATTGCTGAATTTAGAATCACTGACGATTTGATCGGTGAGTAGTTCCAATGCGCTCTGTCCGGGATAAGGAAGCAGAGATTCAATGTTAATTGCCAGCCGATATTTAGATAAAGACTCTAAGACATGCAAACTACGCATCTCGTATTTAGTGTCAAAATAATGCAATTCTTTTAAGGGGTGAACATAGGCATTGGGAATTGCATTCAATAAGTGAGATACAAAAGTAGATCCTGCTCTTTGTGAGCCAATGCCAAACACAAAAGGCAAGGAGATTTTTTCCATAATTAATTATTATTTTCCAAAACTGATTGATACATTGTGACAAGTTGTTGCAAATGACTGTCCATCGTTTCACCTGTGAATGTATCAGAATCAGCTGAAAGATTTTCATTGTTATTGCGCTGTTCTAATTGTGCAGGTAAGTTTTGCAATGCCGTCAACAACCCTAAGTGGTCTTCTACATTCACAATATTACCATTTACACCTTCGATAATACAGTCACCTATTGCACCACGATCTGAGGCAATGACCCACAAATTAGCTTGCAATGCTTCGCGTGTTACTAAACCATAGCTTTCTGGCCAAATAGAAGGCGCGAGCAGCACATCAAACTGCGCATACAGTTTTGCCACTTCAGATTGTTTCTCTTTTGCGCGAAATTCAACATCGGTATCACCCCATTTGCTGTAGTGCACTTCACCTGAGTGTAAACTGTGGTTAATCACAATCAATAGCAAATTAGGGAAATGCCCTTCTTGCAGAGCTTTTTTCAATAAGTCATAACCTTTGTGTGTGCTCATGCCACCAATAAAACCCAATACAATTTTATCGGTTTGTTGATGACGTGGCTCAAGATTGGTAAACGGCTCAACATAGTTTTCATGCACTTGTACGTTATGAACGCCTGCTTCTTGATAAAGCTGAGCAAATTTTTTTGATACAGCGACAACTGCATTCGCTTTAGATAACACCCTTTGCAGTCTGCGATGACGTTTTACAATCCAATCCACACCTGTTTCATTCTCAGAAATGCCGCTAAGGGGTTCAGTATGATCAACTAACTGCCCTTCTGGATTGACCAAAAACTGATAAATTGACAACCACCACGCATCATGCAGCGTAATAATATAGGGGATTTTTGAAGTGATTGCTGCATCGACTAATGAAGCAGTTAATACTTGAATAGAATGAATATGGATAATATCAAAACGATATTCTTTGAAAAATTGCACACAAAAATCATAAACATGCACATCATCATGATCGACCCAATTTCTGGGTGGAATATTTAAGCGCGTCACCAATACATTATCAAACCAGTATTGCTCCATATAATAAGGTTTGCTTGTGTCTGGATCTGCCTCGCTGGTGAGCACAAATACTTCATATTCATCAGGATAACGCTCAATTAAGCCTCGCACTTGGTTTTCAAATACGCGCGTTGCCCCGCCCACAGATTGCGGATAAAAGAACACATTCACCAAAAGAACGCGCTTTTTAGTCTTTTTCAGCGACAAAGGACTTAAAAATGGAGAAACAGTTTCTTTTAAAACACTTTCGCCTACTTGGGGTGAAAACTTTTCAAACGCGAGTTTTTTTGCAGCTAAACCTACTGATTTGCGTAAATCGGCATCTTGCAGAAGAGAAAGCAATTGTTTTTCCCAATCTTCCTGAGTGCTTGCAAACAATACGTTTTCGCCATCAGTCAACACATCGCGATATGCTTGGGTTGGCGTTACAACGGATGGAATTCCAAAAGCTGCGGCTTCTAGCCATTTGATTTCACTTTTTGTATCAGTTAATCGAGATTGTTCCAGTATAGCAATATTAATATCAGCCGTTTTTACTAGATTGATATATCCCATAAAGTCTGAAGTAGGTGCTAACACAGAAATGCGTTGGCTAATTTTTTTAGCAACCCCATCAAAAAGATTATCAAAATAACCAATCAATACTAATTGCACTTTGCTATTTTGTGCCATCACCTCCAACATAGCAGGGAAAAATACGTCATAAAAGCTTTGTTTATGTGCCTTGGTCGCACTGCCATAAATCACTGTGACGGGTGCTTGAGGTGTTTTTAATGCAGCTGGTTTGTAAATTTGCGCTGCTGCATACAGTTCATAAGATAAAACATTGGGGTGAATTTTTATTGGAACAGACTCTTTAATTTGTTTGCGAATTTCCATTGCTAACGATTGTGTAGAAGCTACACATACATCTGCAAGTTTTAACGCATTCAAAAAGAATGGATTATCCATCGTTAAATGCAGATGCGTTCTTTCGTCAATCGTTCCGGCATAGGTTTCCAACTCAGCAGGAAATGCACTAGCATCAAAAATCAAATCATCAATATCATAAACAATCGTAATTCCTAAACCTTTGGCATAACACATTAATTTAATTTCATTAATGGTGGCAGGAATGCGGCAAACATAAAGCACCGCAACGTTCATTAACATACGTTGCCAATTGCGTTGATTGAGTTCGGTTAAATCAAGATAATCAATGGATAAATTGAGTTGTTCTGCTTGCTCAAGTTTTTGCTGCACCCGATAGTAATAGCATTGAAACAATCCACGCGAACCAACAAACACAACCTTATTTGCCAAACTATTTTGACGTGTGACTGGATTATTTTCAGAGTAAGTCAAACTATGAAATTTGCCTGCATAAATCCGACTGATAATCCGAATTAATATTTGTAAGTCCGTATCACGTTCGTTTAAAGCTTCCGTGACAAAATCCGCTTCTGCCAATTGCCATGAAAGGTCGTGCGAATTGAAAAAATATTTGCTTAAGGCTTGTTCAAACTCTCGCAAACTTTTACTTTGATAAGGATTCAGCAAAAAAGCGCGATAAAAATAATCTTCTATGGTGGAAAGATTATCTTTAAAAAGTAAACGATGATTATTGGAAAGCACGCCTAAAATAACCGCCGCTTCATGGTATGCCCACCAATAATCAGTGTTTTGCTTAATCGCATTTAAACAATGGGTTAAAGCAGTTAAGCTGTCACCCAACTCACGTCGCAAGTGAGCTAGTAGTTGTTGTGATTCTATCGTGATTAAAAGCTCAGGAGCTGACGACTGTAATAAAGTCAGAAAGTTTAAGGCTAAATGCGGATTCGAATGAAGTTTATGTTGCCAAAACGACATCACTAAAGCAACTTTTCCTAGTAAATGATTATTTTGATCTGATTTAGCCGCTAACTGCGCTATTTTGGTTTGTAACAGCGTGTAAAAGCCAAGGGTTGCCGCATCGACATAACTCGAAAAATACACACTTTGTTGTTTTGCAGCAGAATCGTTAGCACGCTCATAAAAAGCAGTATCTAGCAAGGTTATTGCTTGTTCACTGAGCAAATCACTTTCCGTTAACACAATCACGCGAAACAACGTGCATTCCAATTGACAAAAAGGTAATACTTCAGGATTAGTCACTTGCGCTAAAAAGTGCAATAACTGCTCATAGCATTCCAATTGATAGAGTTGATAAGCAGTACGCACTACTGCAAAACCTGCATGTTTACACAAAGCTAAAAACTCATCTGCCTTTTCTTGTTCTGTTTTTTCAGGCAAATTATCAGAGCCATCTTCTTCGGCTAATTCGTCCTCTTCACTTTGTTGAAGAAGCTCGGTTGCTGAAGTTGCTCTGGCATCATCTAACAGCTGATCTGCTTCATTGCAAGAACGCACTAAAGCAATCACTGAGGCAACTTGCGACATCACTGGAATGGAATGAGTTAAACAAGCAGAAAGCAGCGCGTTTACATTATCTTTGCTCAGTTTTTTGCCTGATTCTTTTAAAGGCTTTTGATTAAGCTCATCAAACGCTACATCAATTTTTGCCCCAGGCTTTAAGAGGGTTTGATTATTTTTATTCAGTTTAAGAACAATCGAAAAACCAGCCCTACCATCTTCTTTAATCTTAGCTCCGGCTAAATCGGCTCTAAAAGCATCAGCAATTCCGCTGCTGACTAAAACGTTATCAATAAACACATAAACTTTTACAAACTCTGCCAGATTATCTTTATCAACCGCCCAGCCCTCAATAGTGCCTTGCTCTGACACTCTATCAAAATTTCCGATTACTTTATTGGTAAACAAATCACCTAAAGGTTTTCCAGAACCTTTTAACTGCTGCTTATTTTCTTTATCAAAAGCAATATCAACTTTTGCATTGGGTTTTAGCATGGCTTGATTTTCTTTATTCACTTCTAACGCAACAGAAAAAGCTGCTTTGCCATTTTCTTTAACTTTTGCATTGATTAAATCACCACGATATAGCTCTGCAACTGCACTGGTCGTTAATACGCCATCAATAAAAACATACACAGTCACAAAATCGTCAGGATTTTCTTTATCAACAGCCCAGCCTTCAAAAGTGCCTGTTTCAGAAATCCGGTCAAAACAGCCTACTTTTTTGCTTGAGTCTGATGTTTGAGTAAGCTCTTTAACAAAAAATTTGCGCGATTTAGAGTAAATGTTTTTCATGGTTTATGGATGTGTTGTTTGCGGTGCTTTGAGAATAAAGTGCAGACTCTGCCATATTTAGACAAAGTTTTTAATGGGATTAGTCTATCACATGCGCTTGAAAACTCGTAGTTGACCATCACGATGAAATCAGGATTTGCAGGGTTTATCTAAGTTTTTAACATACCGAATGTAAAGGATTGAACAGACAAAACACGAATCGCATTTACGAAAGTCGTTTAGAGATAAGTTTCAGCATCTTGAAAAAATTAACAGCCGCAAGATTTTCGTTACGCTTTATTAATTGATGTTACGCAAAGGCAACCACAGCGGATTATTTTTAGATTTCTTATCTCAATACTAAGTTATTTTCATCAACCATTAATCTCTATTGCGTCATCATCCATAACAATTACAAAAAACTAATGCGGCATAATTTTTCACAGTTTTAAAAAATAACGCTAAATTCAAGGCAAAAAAAACCTCCCAATACCGATTAAGATAGAAGGAGGTTAAGGATTCAAGCAAAGGTATGAGGAGAGTTTGCTTGTTACAACACACTAAGGGGTAATCAAGATATGGGCAGCTTATTCGTTTAACCGACCTCGGATAACGATGTTGCTATAAATAGCGGCAGCACCAAACAATACTGTGGAAATAATGAATTGACCGGAGATAAAACTCCAAATTCCGGTAATAAACATCACCCCGATAAAGATGTCTTTGTTAAATTGGCTCATGATATTAAATCCTATATAAGTAAATTTGAAACTTGTTCGTGCAGGTGATAAAAAATCATTATGCTTTGACTCGCTGCCTACTATACAGTTTTGGAAATAGTTTACAATATTGGATTTATTAAACACATTGTTTCGATTTAAGAAACAGTATAAAAGTCAAGTTATTTTTGCACATTCAGATAAGAAAAGGCTATCAAGTGGATAAACTAACCAGTATGAATGTTTTTGTGCGAGTGGCAAAATTAGAGAGTTTTTCTCACGCGGCCAAAGACTTAGGAATGTCAAAAGCAATGGTAACAAAGCATGTTATGGAGCTTGAAAATAAATTAGGCACGCGGCTTTTTAACCGCACTACCCGCAACTTAAGCCTAACGGAAGTCGGCTCTTCTTATTTAGCGCGTTGTCAACAAGTGTTATCCGATGTTGATGAAATGGAAGAGGCGATTACGCATTTACAATCAGAGCCGCGCGGGGTTTTAAAAATCAGTGCGCCGCCTGTGATTGGCGTAACGCATATTGCGCCAGCCTTAGCTGCGTTTTTAAAACTCTATCCTGAGTTGTCAGTTGATTTAACCTTAAAAAGCGGGCAAATTGATTTAATTGATGAGGGTTTAGATATTGCGATTTATCTAGGCATTATCGAAGACACTAGCTTAATTGCCCGAAAATTAGGCAGTTCGCCATCTGTGGTGTGTGGAGCTCCTAGTTATTTTGCAAAACATGGCATTCCTCAACACCCTGAAGAGCTAGTTCATCACAATTGTTTGGTGAATTGGGCGGTGTCGCCGCGTGATATGTGGCATTTTAAAAGTGCCGATGGCGAGCAAAAAGTGATTAAAGTGGCAGGGCAAATGCAGGCAAATGCGGCTGATCCGATTAAAGCGGCGGCGGTGAATGGCTTGGGATTAATCATGTTGCCTGAATATATTGTCGGCAAACATATTACGCAAGGCACTTTGCAAGTGGTGTTAGCGGATTACACCAATCCGCTTTTAGAAATACATGCGGTTTATCCCCATCGCAAATATTTATCGGCAAAAGTCAGTGTCTTTTTAGATTTTTTGCAAAACTGGTTGCAACACAAAGCAGGGGGAGCTAAGACCTGACAGGTTTCAAAAACCTGTCAGGTCGGTTGCTTAACTGAGTTTTTCTTTCAATAATTTATTCACTTCGGCAGGATTGCCTTTGCCTTGCATGGCTTTCATCACTTGCCCGACAAAAAATCCAAACACTTTTTCATTGCCGCCGCGATATTGCTCCACTTGTTTTTGATTCGCGGCAATAATTTCATCAATAATTGCTGCAATCGCGCCCGTGTCGGTGATTTGCCGCAAACCTTGTGCATCAATCACTTCATCCGTTGTTTGCTTAGATTCCCACAGTGTTTCAAAAATTTGCTTCGCGATTTTGCCTGAAATGGTGTTATCGGCAATCCGTTTTAATAATCCCGCTAAGCGCACCGCTTCAATCGGTGATTGGGTAATGTCCAAACTGGCTTTATTCAACGCGCCTAATAAATCACCGACGATCCAATTGGCGCAAAGTTTTGCTTCACACGCCGATTCTTGCACCACATTTTCGTAATAATCTGCTAATTGCAGTGAGGACGTTAAAATCACCGCTGTGTCATTATCCAGTTGATATTGTTCAATAAATCTGATTTTTTTCGCATTCGGTAACTCTGGCAAGTTTGCTTTAATTTGCGCTTTTAAAGTTTCATCAATCAAAACCGGCAACAAATCAGGGTCTGGAAAATAACGGTAATCATTAGCTTCTTCTTTGCTGCGCATGGATTTTGTTTCGCCCGTATTCGGATTAAACAATACGGTCGCTTGCTGAATTTTTATGCCTTGTTCAATTTGGTCAATTTGCCAATCAACTTCAAAATCAATCGCTTGCTGCATAAAGCGAAATGAATTCAGGTTTTTAATTTCGCGGCGTGTGCCAAATTCCGCTTGACCTTTTGGGCGCACCGACACATTCACATCGCAGCGAAACGAGCCTTCTTCCATATTCCCATCGCTAATTCCCAACCATCTGACCAGATTATGAATGGTTTTGGCATACGCAATTGCCTCTTTTGGGGAGCGCATATCCGGTTCTGAAACAATTTCTAACAACGGCGTTCCTGCGCGGTTCAAATCAATCCCTGAAAGTCCATGAAAATCTTCATGCAGCGATTTACCCGCATCTTCTTCCAGATGCGCACGAGTCACGTTAATGCGTTTGGTTTTACCATCCACTTCAATATCCACATACCCTTTGCCGACAATGGGTAAATCCATTTGGCTGATTTGATAGCCTTTTGGTAAATCGGGATAAAAATAATTTTTCCGTGCAAAAACGGAAGTGGGTGCAATTTCCGCGTCAATGCCTAAGCCAAATTTGATTGCCATATTCACAGCTTCTTGGTTTAACACAGGCAATACGCCCGGCAAGCCTAAATCAACTGCGCAAGCTTGGGTGTTAGGTTCTGCGCCATAAGCGGTTGCCGCACCGGAGAAAATTTTGGATTTGGTAGCGAGTTGGGTGTGGATTTCTAAACCGATCACGGTTTCCCATTGTGAATTCATCATAAATTCCTTGCGTAAAAAAAGTGGTTTTATTGATTAGGTTGTCGCTGTTAACCCTGCGGTGCTGGGTTTCACGTTGTTTTCGCCATTTTACCGTGTTTATTTGCGACCGCTGAAAATGATTGCGATTTTTTCCCATAAAAAAAGGGAGCAGATGCCCCCTTTTCTCTTTTTACGACTCAAAAGAAAGTGCTTATTTCAAACCCATGCAATTAGCATAGTAAGTGACCGTGCTAGACCAATCTGAGAAAATTCCCATAATGCCCACGTCTTTTGCTAACACATCGAGCATTATCATTGTATCACCATCAGTTTTAACGCCATTGGTGACTGATTGGAAATAATAACCGCCGCCGTCTTTTAATAAACCTGAACGCTCTAAAGTCCAAGTAATAATTTTTAAACCAGACGTTTTTAACGCAATCGCATAATCAGATGGAATGATTTTGTTATTCGCATCTAAAGTCACTAAAGCCCAAGTGGGTGGCGCAACAATTTGTACACCTTGTGCAACCAATTGTGGAATTCTCGCTGTTGCTGCAACCACATCGGCTGGCGTGTTCAAATCTTCCAAAGAAACCGCACGTTTGCCAAACGCAGGAGTATGTGCAATCCAATACAATACGTCTTTTACATTAAATGATTGTGGAAAAACACGCGCTGGATTTACGCCGGCTTGTTTATATTCGTTAATCATTTTTTGCGCATAATTTTCTTGCGTCATGCCATTAAAAGGCATTGGCACCAAAGCTTCTTTCAACTCAGGTGTCATATTGACGTTTAATGCTTTTGCTAAGGCAATAAATTCTTTGTGCGTTAATAAAGTGCCATTGCCAGCATACAGATCAGTTCTAAAGCTTGATGTGCCTTTCATATATTCAGCAACGGTGGTTGCTTTAGGATTTGCACCATCCATTTTGCCACGCAAGGTTTTAAACTCAGCTAACGTGATGTCGCTAGTGCAGCATTTTGCATTGGCAAAAGGCGTTGCGCTGGTCATATCCGCAGGCACAGAACATTTAGACGCTAACGGCGTTTCCATAATGTTAGTGGTAGTGTGCAAATCGCATTGTGAATGGCGGCACACTAATTCTTTATCTTTGGTAAAGGTGACATCACATTCAACAATGCCCGCGCCCATTTTTACGCCTGCTTTGACAGATTGCACGGTTTCTTCAGGAAATTGCAAAGCCCCGCCACCACGATGTCCAATTGAAAATTGGCTTTTATAAAACGGGCCTCTTTCGCATTGTTTTAATTGGTCTTTTAATGGGCTTGCTGCCATGTCGTCAACCAGAAAAAACGGTCTAGGGCCTAACTGAATGTTTTCATTGGCATAAACAACGGATGACAACAGCGATGTTGTCAAAGCTGCAACGGTTATTAGTTTTTTAATTATTTTCATAAGATTTTCCAAGCAACGGTGATGTGTAGTAGTGAACTGAAACTGCGCTACCACTTTACGATGCTTAGAAGTCAGAAGTATGTCGGTTGTGTTACCAGTTTATGAAGAATTAAAAACAACTGTCTAACATTTTGGTAAATGGGTAAAAAAGAAGTTATCCGTGACGGAAATTTTTTAAGATGACCAGTCGTCTTGAAAATTTTTTGTGTTTTTTTATAAATTCAGGCGTTAATGTTTGTCTCGGTTTTGTCACACAACCACATTTATTTTTGAGTTTTTAGAGTAACCGTTTCAACAACTCATCACGGGTTAAATTAAAGTGTTGTGCAATGTCATTCAAAATAGCGGATAACGTTCCTGTTTTTAAAGGATTATGCGCTGGCACAGTAATATGATGTTCACCGTTTTCTAACGTGGTTAAACGAATGTGGCTTCCCGTTTGCCGCGTAATTTGATAGCCCAAGGATTCCAATTCTTTCACTAACTGTAATCCGGTTAAATTTCGTGGCAGTTTCATGCGGCAATCACTTCATCATGGACAAAATGCAAGCGAATCAGACTGGGTTTTTCAGTTTCTTCAAAATGACACGTTACAGCGTCACGAACATTGGTACGAAGTTCTGCAACTGTCTCGGCATCTGTATAAATTGAGTAATCTAATGCTTTTGCGATAAAGCCGCCTTCGGGCGCGTCTTCGACTAAAAAAATAATTTCGTTCATAGTTAGATTTTCTCTATTTTTTGATTTTGTAACAAAAATCAAGTTGTTAAACGCAACCGTACACAATTAAACCACGTTCATTTTTCGCTTTTTGTTTTGCGGCAAAATATGCGGCGTAATACGCTGAGCTATTACGAGTTGCGGGTTTGTAGTAATGAAAATCGATGTGCCACATCTCTTTTGAATTGGCTAAACATATCCATGTTGATGTTTTCTGAAGTGGATAATGTCCAATAGTAATAATCAAGAATCCATTGATATTTTGCTTTAACCCCATCATCGACCTGAGTGTTTAGCTCTGTATATATTTCAATCATTTCTTGCAGTACGGCATCTTGATTTTCGCCGTTTTGATTTATTAATTGAGGGGCAAAGTGAATAAAGTGATCTTGATCTTCTTTTGCAATATAGGGTTTAAGCTGTTCTGGAAGTTGATTAATTATTTTTTCATCTATTAGTATTCTTGGTGTTTTAGCTTGCTTGCTTTCAAGAAGATATGCTTGTTGTAACGCAATAGATGAAATGAACGAATATCTTAAATTTTTTTCATCGCATTCAATATGAGAGCCAATCGAGATTCCCCCTCTAACCCAAAGTGATTCAAAGCTTAGATGAGCAGATAGAGTTTTACACATTTGTACTATTCCGTATATCCCATCTTGGTTTTCTACATTGCATGGTGTTGATAAAATTATGCTATCAGAAAAGAATTTAATTTTTATTTTGGATGTGTCGACAAAAAGTCCTGTCAAATCGTGTAGTAATGTCGCATGATTTAATGCTCGCTCAAAACGAGCATGTAAATTGTATTTTCCAGCAAAGTATTTTTCTGATTTATCTTTATAGCCAAGTATATCTAGAAAGGCACAATAAAACTGCTCATTTGGAGGTGTGAATTTGTCTATATCATTCCATTCTTGGTTTGCCATGCTAATTCCTCATAATTGGGATATTTCTAACGTATATTGGAGACTCAGAAGAGCGCAAAACCTCACGGCTTTAGCCCGTTTTCCTCATAAACTTACTCAACTCAACCTCACACTGATTAAGCCATTTCATCACTCATTAAATTTCTACGCTTTTGCTAACTGTTTAATCCCCGCAATCAACCGCGTCATGGCAATTTCCACCTTTTCCGCATTCAACATGCCATAAGAAAGCCGCAAATAACAACCATCCGTCAAACCAAACGCACAACCCGGAATTGCCGAAACCTGAAAATCTTCAATCAACGCTTTTACAAAATCTAAATCCTGTTGCGAGGTGCGAATTTTCAGCAATAAATAAAACGCCCCTTCGGTTGCCACAAAATCGACTTGCTCACGCACTTCTTCTAAACGTTGTAAAACCTGCGCCCGAATCGCAGCCAGTTGTGGCAACTGCGCTTGGCAATAAATCGCACCGACTTCCATTGCGCCGATTGCCGCCTGCTGACAAATCAACGGCGGACAAATCAAATTGGTATCTTGCACTTTCAACAACGAGGCTAATAAAGGCTCAGGAAAAACCACATAACCGACGCGCCAACTGGCAAAACCGTAAGCTTTGGACAGGGAATACAGGGAAATAGTGTAATCAGATGCACCAGCAATACTGGCAGGGGAAAAATGTCGCGCTTGCCCATACACAAAATATTCATAAGCCTCATCGCAAATATGATACAAACCGCGCTCGCGGCACAAGGCATTCACGGCGCGTAAATCGGCTTCCCGATACACCGCACCGCTGGGGTTATTCGGGGAAACGGTGACGATGGCGCGAGTTTTTTCCGTAATCGCCGCTTCGATGGCATCAAGCCGCAATTGATAGTGACTATCCGTTGGCACCGCAACCGGAACGCAGTTGCGCATTTTGATTGCCATTTCCTGATTAAAATAATACGGCGACGGCAAAATCACCTCATCTTCGGGGTCAGTAATCGCTAACAGCACATTCAAAAATGCCATATTCGCGCCCGCTGTCACCATCACCCGATAACCATCGGCGAGATTAATGTGATTTTCGCAACGCAGTTTTTCCGCAATTAATTCCAACAGCCGCTTATCGCCTAATGCTGAGCTGTATTGATGCTGTTCAGAGCGACTGCCAAAGCGAGCAATCGCCTCTAACGCTTGTGGCGGGGGAGGATAAAACACCATCCCCTGACCGAGTGATAACGTATTGGGGTTATTGCGCGTCCATTCCCCCACAATTGGGATAATCGGAGCTTGCACGGCTGAGATGGTGTGACTTTGGCGCATGGCAGATTTTGATAACCTGATGAGGATTTGTAGCGATTTTAAGCAAAACCTTTTGGCGTTTGTTGATGCCAATCAGTGACTTGTTGGTATTGATGGGCAATATTGAGCAATCGCGCTTCGTCAAAATAATTCCCAATAATTTGCAAACCCACCGGCATTTTATTCACAAATCCAGCGGGAATCGACATCGCAGGCAATCCCGCTAAATTAATCGCAATCGTGTAAATATCGGCTAAATACATTTCAATCGGATCAGCGGTTTTTTCGCCAATGCCAAACGCGGTGCTAGGCGAAACCGGCCCCATAATTACATCCACTTCGGATAATGCGCGTTTGAAATCTTCAGTAATCAAACGGCGGACTTTTTGCGCTTTCAAATAATAGGCATCGTAATAACCAGCTGACAGCGCGTAAGTGCCCATTAAAATGCGGCGTTTCACTTCTGCACCAAACGCTTCACCGCGTGAGCGCGTGTAAAGGTCAGTTAAATCTTTCGGATTTTCGCAGCGATAACCATAACGAACGCCGTCAAAACGCGATAAATTTGCCGAACATTCCGCCGACGCAATCACATAATAGGCAGGAATTGCATATTCCAGCATTGGCATGGAGATTTCTTTCACTTCCGCGCCGAGTTTTTTGTATTCTTCAATCGCTGCCAGCAAAGTTGCGGCAATTTCTGGGTTTAAATCCGCACTGAAAAATTCTTTCGGTAAACCGATTTTTAAACCCTGCAAGCTGTTATTCAATCCCGCTTGATAATCAGGCACGGCAACATCCACGCTAGTGGAGTCTTTCGGATCAAATCCTGCCATTGTTTGCAATAAAATGGCTGCATCTTCGGCATTTCGCGCCATTGAACCGCCTTGGTCAAGGCTAGAAGCATACGCAATCATCCCATAACGAGAAACACGCCCGTAAGTCGGTTTTATCCCTGTAATGCCACACAGTGCCGCAGGTTGACGAATCGAGCCACCGGTGTCTGTGCCTGTGGTTGCTACTGCTAATCGTGCTGCGACGGCTGCTGCTGAACCGCCCGAAGAGCCGCCCGCGACGGTGTTCGTGTCCCAAGGATTTTGTACCGCACCGTAAAAACTGGTTTCATTCGATGAACCCATCGCAAATTCATCCATATTCAATTTACCCAGCATCACTGCGCCAGCTTGATTGAATTTTTCCACCACAGTCGCGTTGTAAGGGGCAATAAAATTATCCAACATTTTTGAGCCGCAACTGGTTCTAATGCCATTGGTGCAGAAAATATCTTTTTGCGCAATGGGAATGCCCGTTAATAGCGGAGCATTGCCTAGAGCCAAAGCTTTATCGGCTTGTGCAGCGGCAGCTAACGCGTAATCCTCAGTGACTGTAATAAAACAATTTAATTCAGCATACTGTTTAATTCGATCTAAATAAGCGTGCGTCAATTCAACGCTAGAAAATTCTTTGGCGCGTAAACCTTGCGCTAATTCGGTAATAGTTTTTGTGTGCATAACGTTGGGAAGTTTGGCTTTTATTTTTAAACTAGGCTGTTTTGTGTAAACCTGACTGATTTTAAAACCCTGTCAGATTTTTTATTCAATGACTTTAGGAACTAAATACAAACCTGATTCAACTTGCGGTGCAATTATTTGAAAATGTTCGCGCTGATTTATTTCAGTAACGCAATCAGGACGCAAACGCTGAGTTTGTTCTAAAGGATGCGCCATCGTGGAAACTGCATCAGTGTTGAGCGCGTTCATTTGCGCGACTAAATCGAGCATTCCTGATAAATCTTGAGCATAAGAACTCACATCTTTTTCTTCTATTCCCAATCGGGCTAAATGGGCAATTTTTTTCACATCAGTGGCGCAAAGCGACATTTTTTTACTCCAGCTTTTAACAATCGAAAAGTTACATATAGCGCGGAAAATACTATTTAATTAGAATATGATACTTTATATCTTGCCCAAATACCTGCTTGATTGATAAAGTAGCGTCAATTTTCTATGCGTTAAGGATACCGATAAAAATGTTCAAAAGATTTCGAGGGCTTTTTTCCAATGACCTCTCTATTGATTTAGGCACGGCTAACACCCTGATTTATATTCCAGGGCAAGGTATTGTGCTAAATGAACCCTCAGTTGTAGCGATTAAAGAAGACCGGGCGCGTGGCTCAAAAACAATTGCTGCGGTAGGTATTGACGCTAAAAAAATGCTCGGTAGAACACCGGGAAATATCACTGCAATTCGTCCTTTAAAAGACGGCGTGATTGCTGATTTTGCTGTGACTGAAAGAATGTTGCGTTTTTTCATTGAAAAAGTGCACGAAAGCAAATTATTTCGCCCCAGTCCGCGTATTCTAATTTGTGTACCCTCAGGCTCTACACAAGTAGAACGTCGTGCCATTCGTGAATCAGCAGAAATGGCTGGCGCACGCGAAGTGTATTTAATTGAAGAGCCTATGTCAGCTGCGATTGGCGCAGGAATGCCTGTTGACCAAGCACAAGGCTCAATGGTGTTAGATATTGGCGGCGGTACTTCAGAAGTGGCGATTATTTCTCTAAATGGGATTGTTTATTCTTCTTCGGTGCGCATTGGTGGCGACCGTTTTGATGAAGCCATTATTGCTTATGTGCGTAGAAACTATGGCACATTGATTGGCGAGTCTACTGCTGAGCGAATTAAACACGAAATAGGTGCCGCTTATCCAAGCAGTGCAGTGCGTGAAATTGAAGTGAAAGGTCGCAACTTAGCTGAAGGGATTCCGCGCAGCTTTACTTTAAACAGCAACGAGATTTTAGAAGCGTTACAAGAATCGTTAGCAGGAATTGTTGGAGCAGTAAAACTTGCCTTAGAACAAACTCCGCCTGATTTAGGCGCGGACGTAGCCAATCGCGGGATTGTTTTAACAGGTGGTGGTGCATTACTGACTGACATTGATAAATTAATTTCTGAAGAAACAGGATTGCCCGTTTATGTGGCAGATGATCCTTTAACCTGCGTAGCTAGAGGCGGCGGTATGGTTTTAGAGATGATGGATAAAGGTGGGCAAAACGTTTTTGCATTAGAATAACCAAACTTAAGATGACTGCCAGCTTTTTTAAACTGGCACTCATTAAACAACTCTATCGCAGATATTAATGATGGCTGAGTCTTAACTCGGCCATTTTTGCTTTAACTTATGAGGTTTTTACTATAAAACTTTTATTTGCTACTGGGCCCTCGCTGAATACGCGCCTATTAGTTGCCGTGCTATTGTCTATTGCATTATTGGTAATGGATCAACATAGCTCGCGATTAAACAGCGTACGCGCAACGCTATCTGTGATTACCTATCCCATTCAATCGCTAGTCAATTTACCGATACAACTTTTCAAGCAAACGCTTAAATATTCTGTTTCTTACAGCAAACTGCAAGAAGAAAATGCGCAGTTAAAACAAAAATCTTTACTGCATAAAACCGATTTACTGAAGTTATCAACCTTAGAAAAAGAAAATATCCGCCTAAGAGCCTTGCTAGAAAAATCTTTCAAACTCGGTGAACAAGTTTTAGTTGCGGAATTAATTGCCGTCAATCAAGCCCCTTATGAACATATTGTGGTGGTTGATAAAGGTACGAATTTTGATGTCTATCCCAAACAACCGGTATTAGATGCAACTGGGGTGGTCGGGCAAGTGATTCGGGCGTTACCCTTCAGTTCTGAAGTGATGTTGATTACCGATCCTAATCACGCAATTTCTGTGGAAGTGCAGCGCAATGGTTTGCGTACTATTGCAGTGGGTAGTGGACGTTATAATCGTTTGAATTTACCGTATTTGCCTAATAATTCCGATATTGTGGCAGGCGACACCTTGATTACCTCTGGCTTAGATGACACTTTTCCACAAGGTTATCCCGTTGCAATTGTGGATCAATTTATTAAACAACCTAACAAACCGTTTGCAGAGATTTCTGCTACACCTATTGCAAACTTAGATAGAGACCGCGAAGTTTTGATTGCATGGAATAATGCTAAACGGATTCAATTAGGCATCGAAAACAAACCTCAACCGATACCGACTCCCACGTCGCAAACAACAGAGCCGCTCGTCATTCCGCCCCTACCTCATCCTGTGGGAACAGCCAGTGCACCTCAGTAATCAGCAAAATTTTTTAATCACCATTGTTTTAGCGATGTGTTTGCGGATTGCCCCTGTTCCTTATCCCATCAGCATGGTGACTCCAGACTGGATATTATTGGTGTTGATTTATTGGGCATTAATGTTACCTTATCGAAAAGGCGTATTTAATGCGTGGATTATTGGGTTATTCACCGATGTTTTGCTGGGACGCACACTAGGTGAATACGCCCTGATTTACTCGCTAGTTGGCTATTTCAGTATTAAATTCCATAAGCGATTGCGATTTGTGCCGTTAATACAACAAAGCGTGTTTATTTTCGCTTGTCTGTTAATGGCACAAGCTTTTGTTTTTATTATGGAAACGATTCAACGTCCTACCAACTTTACCTCTGTATTTTGGCTGCCTGTGATAACAGGTACTTTAATTTGGTCTTTTATTCCTCCGGTTTTGCATTTTATTCGCAGTATTGGTCGCTCCATCAGTTGATAATCAGGTCATCATGTCCAGCACCCATAAAATTAGAGACAGAATCACCGAGAGTCGTATTCTCTTAAACCGCGTCACCGCAATTTCTATGCTGGTTGTGGTGTGTATTTTCGGTTTGGTTGTACGTTTGATGTATTTGCAAATTGTAGGGCATGAACATTACGCCTTATTAGCCAAAAACAACCGTATTAAAACGTCTTCTATTCCGCCTACGCGCGGCATTATTTACGATAGACAAGGGCGAATCTTAGCGCAAAATTTACCGTCTTATAGTTTAGAAATTATTCCTGAACAAGCAAAAGACATTGAAGATACTTTGCACCGCTTACAAGTGTTGCTTGATTTAACTGATGACGTATTAGATGAATTTCGGAAACAACAAAAACGCCATAAACGATTTGAAAGCGTACCGTTGCTACTCAGTTTAAGTGATGAAGAAGTTGCCAGATTTGCGGTTGCCAGACCTTTTTTTCCTGGTGTCGATATTCATGCGATTTTAGTGCGTTATTACCCTTATGGAATTTTGACTTCGCATGTGGTCGGTTACGTCGGCAGAATTAACGAAAAAGAACTGAAAGAATTGCCGGAAGCTGAATACAGCGGCGTGTTTCATATTGGCAAAGTAGGGATTGAGCTGTCTTATGAAACACAACTGCATGGCAAAGCCGGCTATACGGAAGTTGAAACCAATGCTCAAGGTCGCTCTATCAATGTGCTAAATCGCGTTGAACCGATTGCAGGCGAAAATCTGTATTTAACGCTGGATATGGATTTGCAAAAAACCGCTTATGATTCACTTGAAGGATATAACGGCGCGTTAGTGGCCATTGAAATTAAAACAGGCGGAGTATTGGCGTTTGCTAGTCATCCGAGTTTTGACCCCAATCCGTTTGTAAACGGCATTAGCAGCAAAGCCTATAAAGCCTTGCAAGATTCCGAAGATCAACCCATGTTTAATCGCGCATTGCGAGGACTGTATCCGCCCGGCTCAACGGTGAAACCGTTTGTTGGCTTGGCAGGTTTGGAATATAACATCATCACCAACGACCAGCACATTTATTGCCCCGGATATTTTCAACTGCCTAATGTGCGGCATCGGTTTCGCGATTGGGCAAAATGGGGACACGGCTCAACCAATTTAACTAGTGCTTTAACAGAGTCTTGTGATGTTTATTTTTATAGTTTAGCGTTGAATTTAGGCATTGATAGAATGCACGATTTTTTACAAAAATTTGGTTTTGGCGAAAAAACAGGGATCGATTTAGTCGGGGAAAAAGAGGGGCTGTTTCCTTCACAAAAATGGAAAAGAACGGCGAAAAAAGTCGGCTGGGCAGCGGGCGATACGGTGATTACAGGCATCGGACAAGGCTTTACCCAAGCATCACCCACCCAGCTTGCACGGGCTACAGCAACCTTAGCGAATCGCGGCAAAGTGGTAACGCCGCATTTAGTGGATAAAATGATTAATGCTTTCTCGACTTCGCCAGGCCCTTTGCAATCAGGAAAACTGATTCCTTTACAAGAAAAAAACCTGAATGCAGTGATTGCGGGTATGGTAAATGTGATTCACGGTGAAAAAGGCACAGCAAAAGGTCTGGCAAAAGGTCTTAAATATCAAATGGCTGGCAAAACCGGCACAGCGCAAGTTTATACGGTTAAGCAAAATGAGCACTATAATAAAAGTATCGACCTAAAATTGCGCGACCATGCCTTGTTTATTAGTTTTGCACCGGCAGACGACCCTAAAATCGCTGTCGCAGTGGTGGTAGAAAACGGCGGTCATGGCGGCACAACCGCAGCCCCGATGGCAGCGAAAGTCATCAATCAATATTTAACCGGAGAAAAGCCTGATGCAACGGGAACACCGCAGTGAACATTTTTATGCCCATTCGCTGATTGGGCGGCTTTTTCGCAAGCTGCATCTTGATATTCCGCTGTTATTTTTTTTAGGCTTAATTTGTTTATTAAGTTTTGTGATTTTGTTCAGTGCCAGCAATCAAGACTTCGGAACTTTAGAACGCCAATTTGCGCGAGTCACATTAGCCTTTGGGTTGATGACCGTGTTAGCGCACGTCACACCGTATCAGCTCAAACGTTATTCGGTTGGTTTATACAGTTTTGGGATTTTATTATTAGTTGCGGTGTTAGTGATGGGCAAAATCTCACTCGGCGCACAGCGTTGGTTGGATTTGGGTTTTTTCCGCTTTCAACCATCAGAAATGATAAAAATCAGCACCCCGATGATGCTGTCTTGGTATTTGGCAGAACATCCTTTTCCACTGAATTGGAAACAGCTTGTTACCGCGTTTGTGTTGATTTTCACCCCTACGCTGTTGATTGCTAAACAACCGGATTTAGGCACGGCGATTTTAGTGGCAAGCTCCGGCTGTGCGGTCTTGTTTTTTGCCGGACTCTCATGGCGATTTATCAGCTATGCCGCTGTCACAGTCACAGCGCTGTTACCGCTTTTATGGAGTGTGATGCACGATTATCAACGCGCCCGCGTTTTAACCTTTTTCAATCCAGAAGCTGACCCGATGGGACGGGGTTATCATATTATTCAATCAAAAATTGCGATTGGTTCTGGTGGAATTTATGGCAAAGGCTGGCTGGGCAGCACACAAGCAAAACTAGATTATTTACCCGAAAGCTCCACCGATTTTATTTTTGCCGTATTTGCGGAAGAATTTGGTTTAGCAGGCTGTTTAGGATTAATGACGTTGTATTTATTGGTGATTTTTCGCTGCCTATATATCACCTTAGGCGCAAATGACCCCTACAGCAGACTTTTAGCAGGCAGCTTATCGTTTGCTTTTTTTGTGTATGTGTTTGTAAATATCGGCATGGTGATTGGTGTATTACCCGTAGTAGGCGTACCATTACCGTTAGTGAGTTATGGCGGCACATCCATGGTTACGTTATTGGCAAGTTTTGGCATTTTGATGTCAATTCAAACCCACAAAAAATTTATTCCGTAAGCTACACTTAAAGCACTTACTTCTATTCCAAGATAACGACTGGCAGTTCTTAAAAACTGTCGGTCGTGGCATTCAATTCTTTTTTTTAAGGAACTCGCTAATGAAAAACAAACTATTGCTTCCTGCGGTACTCAGTCTTCTTTCTGGCTGTACAACAACGACTGAACCATTGACAGTAGGAACAGGTGGCGGTTCACCCGGTTTAGAACAATCGGTCGGTACTTTAACTCCTGCGCCAACAGTGATAACGCCACCATCATCTATTCCGCCTGTGAGTACGAAAACTAAAATGGCAATCCCGTCTTTGTATCCACAAAATACTGATTTAGGTACGCCTCCTTCTGCGCAAAAACCAGAAGTTGTAACAGCACCGTCTTCAACCCGATATTCAAATATTAAAGACAAAAGCATTGCTCCGCCAACACTGCCTACTAGTGCGGGCAATCCCAGCACTTATGTGATTTCAGGCGAAAACTACCGCGTCTTGCCGTTTAGCAATGGCTTTGTTGAGCGCGGGATTGCATCGTGGTATGGGCCTGATTTTCATGGAGAAAAAACCTCGAATGGTGAAACTTATGATATGTATGGCATGACAGCCGCGCATAAACGTTTGCCGATTCCTTCTTATGTGAAAGTGACGAATTTAAAAAATAAACGCAGTGTGGTGTTGCGAATTAACGATAGAGGACCTTTTTTTCCTGATCGGGTGATTGATTTATCTTACGCCGCAGCACAACAATTGGATATTCACAAACCGGGCACAGAAATGGTGGAAATTGAAGCCATTAAAACTACTAACAAAGAAAGTGTGTATTTGCAACTCGGTGTTTTTTCCAATCCAACCAATGCACAACAACTGCAAAAGAAAGTGGTCGACAACAAAATGCCTGAGCCAATGGTTAAAGAAGTGATGGTTAGCGGAAAAGTGGCTTATCGTGTGCAATTAGGCCCGATATTTTCGCCTGCAAAAGTGGATGAGTTTCATGTCAAATTGGCGAAAATGGGTATTTTTGAAACGTGGTATGTGACTGAAAATAAACTTTAATCCGAAAAAGATTCTGAAAACCTTGAAAATTCTGAAAATCCCGATGCTAGCCATCGTGGTACAATAACTTTGTTTTTTTACGATAGTTCGGATATTTATTATGCTTTCCCTCCTGAGTCATCGCTTTTTTCTGTTTGCTGGGCTAATTTTGTGTTTTGTATTGCCCAATGTAAATGCCGCTAATAATGGTATTTTAATTCCTAAACCCCCAGTGATTGCCGCTTCCAGCTATATCTTGGAAGACTTTAATAGCGGGCGGATATTGGCGGAAAAAGACGCAGATAAAAGGCTTGCGCCTGCTAGTTTGACCAAAATCATGACTGCTTATGTGATTTACCGTGAATTAGCCAGCGGTCATTTAACTTTAAATGATCCTGTGATGATTAGCCAAAAAGCATGGCAAACACAGGGTTCAAAAATGTTTGTGGAAGTTGGCAAACAAGTGCGCCTTGAAGATTTGTTAAAAGGCATGATCATTCAATCAGGCAATGATGCCAGTGTCGCGTTAGCAGAACATGTGGGCGGCAATGAAGATTCATTTGCAATTATGATGAATCAACATGCGCAGCGATTGGGGATGACGAACAGCCATTTTCAAAACAGCATGGGATTGCCAACGCTCAATCACTACACCACAGCGCGTGATTTATCAAAATTAACTCATGCCTTAATTGCAGAGTTTCCACAATATTATCGCTGGGATGCACAGAAAGAATTTACCTACAACAAAATCACCCAACAAAATCGCAATAAATTGTTATGGCGTGATAAATCTGTAGACGGCGTAAAAACTGGCTTTACCGATGACGCAGGTTATTGCATGGTCGCATCCGCTAAACGCGAAGAAATGCGCTTAGTTGCAGTCGTGATGGGAACAGCAAGCCCAGAAGCACGGGCGGATGAAAGCCAAGCGTTGCTAAATTATGGATTTCATTTTTATGAAACCGTTAAATTGTACACCGGCAACACACCAAGAAAAGAAGTGCGAGTTTGGGGTGGAAAAAGCAAAGTCTTGCCACTAGGTTTGGCGCGTGATTTATACGTCACCATTCCGCGCCGCCATTACAACGATTTAAAAGCGGTGATGTCATTTAACAAAGATATTATCGCCCCGATTAGCAAAGGCAAACGTTATGGCACGGTGAGCGTGAGTTTGGCAGGGCAACCTGTGGCTGAACTACCACTTGTCGCGCTTAAAGATGTGGAAGCGGGCAATTTCATTCAACGCTTTTACGACAAAATAGCGCGGATGACCGAATGAGACAGTTTAAATTTTTATCTGCTGACTATGATGAGCCAAGCACCACAGTTAAATTACGATACGGATTTGATGACGACTTAGTGTTTGAAGAATGTTTCATCTTCAATAACGCCCCAGCAATAACTTCAACTGAACAAAAACAAGCACTTGAGATTTGTATCCGCAATTTACATCTGGCTGCTGGCGTTAGCTATTACAAAGCTTTTGCGCCAGCCGCGATTCAAATTGAAAACAATCAATTATCACCCGCCGAAGCGCGTTTTTTTGAAAAATTTTATTTCAAAGGCTTAGGCGAGTTTGCTTATAAAAACAATCTGGATTTGCGCGATAAAATCCATTTTCCCGTTGCAACGCAAACGCCTGTCGCCGCTTCAAACTTTCCATTGAAAAAATGTGCCGCCGTTCCGATTGGTGGTGGCAAAGACTCAATTGTCACGTTAGAATCCTTAAAACAAGCCGGCGAAGCAGCGGTGATGTTTTCCTTAGGTCATGCCGCGCCGATTCAAAAAACCATGCAAGTCGCCGGATTGCCGTCAATTGTGGTGACGCGGCAAATGTCGCCTGTGTTATTTGAATTAAATAAACAACCTGGCACGTTGAATGGTCACGTTCCTGTCACCGGAATTTTATCGTTTGTATTAACAGTCGCAGCGGTGTTGTATGATTTTAATGTGATTGCGATGTCAAACGAGCATTCGGCAAGCGTTGGTAATTTGCAGGTGAATGGTCTGGAAGTAAATCATCAATACAGCAAATCGTTTGAATTTGAACAAGATTTTGCTGAGCATGTTGCAACGTACATGCTGAAAAACCTTACTTATTTTTCCTTTTTGCGCCCGCTTTCTGAAATTGCCATTGCCAGCTTATTTGCGAAACTAGAGCCGTATCATGCAGTTTTCACCAGTTGCAATCGCGCTTTCAGCATTCAAGAACACAATCGCCGCACAGGATGGTGTTGTGATTGCCCAAAATGTCGATTCGTGTTTCTCGCCCTCGCGCCATTTATCGAAAAAACCAAATTAATCAATATCTTTGGAAAAAATTTGCTCGATGACACAACGCAAGAAACAGGTTTCCGCGAATTATTAGGTTTGCAAGGTTATAAACCGTTTGAATGTGTCGGAGAAATTAAAGAATCTTTGTTAGCATTTCGCGCATTAAGCAGTAATTCTGCATGGCAAGGTGATGATTTAGTTGAAAAATTAACCGCAGAAGTCACGCAAGCTACCAGCGAATTAGAAGAATTAGCCGTTTTTTTGCACAGTTATAGCGACAATCACGCGCTATCACAGCATTACAGGACATTATTAGATGCGTTTTCAAGAACTTGAAAATCTGCGCGTCGGCGTATGGGGCGCGGGAAAAGAAGGTCGCTCGATTATTCAGTATTTGCAAAAAACATTTCCTGAGCAAGCGATTGTATTAATAGACGATCAGCAACCAGACAATTCGCTGCTGGCAGAACTTGCTACACAGGGAAAAGTTGAATTTATCCAATCAAATCAACTCAATAGCGTAAATATTCCGCTGGATGTCATTATTAAATCACCCGGTGTCAGCCGCTATCGTGCAGAAATTGAAAATGCCAAATCGCAAGGCATTTACATCACCACAGCAACCAATTTATGGCTAGCGGAAGTTTGCAATCACAGCCGCGTGATTGCTGTCACCGGAACAAAAGGCAAAAGCACTACCGCTTCTGTGTTGGCATTTTTGCTGCAAAAAGCCGGTGTGGATGTTGCCTTAGGCGGCAATATTGGCATTCCACTTACTGATTTATTACAACAAAATCATCAGTTTGAAATTTATGTAGCCGAGCTTTCTAGCTATCAACTCAGCGATTTAGATGTGTGGCCGCAGCTGGGAATTATGCTGAATTTATATCCTGAACATATTGATTGGCATGAAACTACCGAAAAATATTATCGCGATAAATTCAATTTATTTTCTGCAAAAGGCGATTGTCTGCCAATTATTAATGCGCAAGATGCCACGATTGCCGAATATGGCAAAGATTTAGCGCGGCGTGTTTATTTCAATTCTGCGAATACTTTGCATGTTGAAAATAATCAAATTATGGATGGCGATAAATTCATTTTATCGGGAGCGGATTTAAAGTTAAAAGGACAACATAATCTGTTGAATATCTGCGCGGCTTTAACTGTAGTGAAACAATTGGGGCTTGAAATAAATAACATTGCCGCAGAATTAGCCGACTTTAGCGGATTAGCGCATCGTTTGGAAATTATTGGCGAGTGTAATGATTTAACCTTTGTTGATGATAGTATTTCCACCACACCAGAATCAGCAATTGCGGCGTTAGAAACGTTTGCGCAATATCCGATTACCTTATTATTAGGTGGAAAAGATAGGCAACAAGATTATCAAGCTTTGGCAAAACATTTAGCGCGGCAGCGTGTTTTTGCGGTGATTACCATGCACGAAAATGGCGATAGAGTGGCAGCCGATATTGCGGAGGCACTAAAAGACTCCGATTATTTGCCATTGATAATTCAAGAAAAAGACCTTATTAATGCTTTGAATCAAGCAAAAGCTATTACGCCGAAAGGTGGAGTGGTGTTACTTTCTCCTGCCGCGCCTAGTTATGATGCTTATAAAAACTTTCAAGAGCGTGGCTTGTTGTTTAGAGAATTATCCGCTGTGTGATTGATTTCATTGTAAAAAATCATCAAAAAAATACTTATCAAACTTATTAGTAATAAACCTCATGTCTGAAGAAACTTTATTAGAATTCCCTTGTCAATTTCCGATTAAAGCAATGGGAAAAGCCGATGTTGAATTTGATTTGTTGGTGCTGGAAATTGTGCAGCAGCATGTGACTGTGCCTGAAAAAACCAAAATGAAATCGCGTCCTAGTCAAAATGGCAAATATCTTGCCGTGACAGTTCATATTGAAGCCCATAGCAAAGAACAGCTTGATAATATTTATCGGCAGTTGAGTGCGCATCCTTTGGTTTTGGTGGCGTTGTAGGATTTTAAAATGAAAATCAACACTATCGAAATACAAAATTTTAAATGTTTTGCGCATGAAGAGTTTTCTTTTAATCCTAATATGACGGTTTTAATTGGCGATAATGGTGCGGGCAAAACGAGTATTTTAGATGCCTTATCTTTCGTATTGGGTACATTTTTCATCGGTATGAGTGGTGTTCCTAATCGCCCGTTAAAGCCATCTGAAAAAAGACGAATTAGATTCTCGCCAGAAAGTGTTGAGATACAACTCCCCTTTAAAATTAGTGTCGAACATACATTAAATGGAAAAATATATTCATGGTTTAGAGATACCAATAAGATTTCTGGGGGAGCAACTAGCTATATAAATGCTGCTAATTTTATTGAAGCGGCCGGTGAATTAACGAATAGCGCACGCGCTGGAGAAAAAGTTTCTTTACCATTAATTGCTTATTTTGGTACAGAGCGATTATCAGAAAAAATAGAAAAAGTTCCATATACTAAACAATCTTCTCGGCTTGACGGTTATTATAATGCACTAGAATCAACCTCTTTTCAGCGTAGATTTTTAGAGTGGTTTAAAACCTTTGAGGATGCCATCCTAAAATTTAACGCAGATAGAACTCTTTATAACGCTTTCACCGCCACCATCACTAGCATGATTCCAGATTGGAAAAAGATTCACTTCAGTTGGAAAGAAGATGATATGTTAGGACAATTAGATGATGGAGAATGGCAGCCTTTCAGGGAACTAAGTGATGGATATAGAAACACAATCAGAATAGCGGCAGATATTGCTTACCGAGCAATTAAACTAAATCCACATTTAGGCGAAAATGCAGTTAAAGAAACAGAAGGAGTCGTATTAATTGATGAAATAGATATGCACTTGCATCCAAATTGGCAAAAGACTGTGATTTCTGATTTAAAAAGAACGTTTCCTAAGATTCAATTTATTGTTACCACACATTCACCTTTTATTGTGCAATCATTACGCGCTGATGAAATCATTAATTTAGATGGTAATATCGACGGACAACCTTACACGAAAAGCATTGAAGAGATTGCCGAAAATGAGATGCTTGTTAGGGATGTTATTAGAAGTCGAAAGTTTATTGAATTGCAAAAATTAGCGAGTGACTATTTTGACTTAATTGAGCAAGGAAAAACATCCAAAAATGATGATGAAACAAGAAAAATTAAAGAAAAATTAGATGAAATAGAATTGGAGTTTAATGAAGACCCTGTTTATATTGCCTTAATGAAAGCAGAAAGAAAAACAGGATTAAAATAATGCGACCTATTGATAAAAATCTTTATACAAAAAATCAGGCTACTTATAACCCTTATGGAAATGCAAAAGATGATTTGTTTGAGGCTATTGGTGAGTATTGCACTTTTTGCGAAAGGCGTGGTCATTCTTCTGCGTTAGATGTTGAACATATTGAGCATGTTGAGAAGAATAAAAAAAATCCAAAAGAGTTTGAGTGGAATAATTTTTTACTTGCCTGTAAAAATTGCAATTCATGTAAACTCACTAAGGAAATAATCGGTATATTATTGCCCCATAAAGATAATACTTATGAGCTTTTTGATTATTTAGAAAGCGGATTCATTCAATACCACCCTTCTTTGTCTGAAGAAAAGAAAAAACAAGCAGTAGCTCTGATTAATTTGACTCGACTAGATAGAGTTAAGTATCGCAAAGGTTATAACACTACTGTTTATTCTGGTAATGATACGCTATGGTCAGACCGTAAAAAAGCATGGACACTTGCACAACGTTATTTAAAAAAATATCAATTAAATGATTGCGATATAGAAACTATTAAGGATTTAGCTTTAGAAAGTGGATTCTGGTCAATCTGGATGCGGGCTTTTGAAAGTTTCCCTGAAGTTCAAAAAGAATTAATCAATAGTTTCAAAGGAACACGAAAAGAGTTTTTTCAAAACATTTTAAATAGTTAAAAGGGAATGAATAATTCTCCCATCATCCGCAATCTCGGTTTACAAGCCTACCTCCCCATCTGGGAAGCCATGCAAACCTTCACCCAACAACGTGATGCAACAACGCCCGATGAAATTTGGATAGTCGAACATCCACCCGTTTACACGCAAGGCTTAAACGGCAAACCCGAGCACCTTCTCAAAGCCACCGATATTCCCATAGTAAAATCCGATCGTGGCGGACAAATTACTTATCACGCGCCCGGACAACTCGTGGTTTATACCTTGCTAGATTTGAATCGCAGCAAACTCAATATCCGCCAAGTAGTCACTTTATTAGAAAACGCCATGATTAACAGCTTGGCACAATACGGCATTCTCGCAATTGCCAAACCCGAAGCTCCAGGCGTGTATGTAGACGGCAAAAAAATTGGCTCCGTCGGTCTGCGGGTGAAAAAAGGCTGCTGTTATCACGGCTTGAGTTTAAACAACAACATAGATTTAACCCCCTTTAACGCCATCAACACCTGTGGTTTTGCCGGATTAAAAGTCACCTCGCTGGCCGAACAAGGTGTTACTATTCACACTCACGAACTCGCGATTCCTGTCGTTTCCGCCCTTTTAACTGCCCTGACACCATGACAACTAAAGCCCCTTCGCGCTCCACGCCTGAATCTCATCAACGCAATCACGACAAACTCGCCCGCATTCCCATCAAAGTTGAACCGCAAACCGAAGTCTTGCGCAAACCGGATTGGATTCGGATAAAACTTAACGCAAATTCTGAAATCGACCGTTTAAAGCAAACCTTACGCGCCAATAAACTCCATACCGTGTGCGAAGAAGCAGCGTGTCCGAATTTGGGCGAATGTTTTTCGCACGGCACAGCGACGTTTATGATTATGGGCGATTTATGCACGCGCCGCTGTCCGTTTTGTGATGTGGCACATGGCAAACCTTTACCATTAGATGCCAATGAACCGCTGAACTTGGCGCAAACCATTGCGCAAATGAAATTAAAATATGTGGTGATTACCTCAGTCGATCGCGATGATTTGCGTGACGGCGGCGCGGGACATTTTGCTGCGTGTATCAAAGAAATCCGCGCGGTCAGCCCTGCAACGAAAATTGAAGTATTAGTGCCGGATTTTCGTGGGCGAATGCAAAAAGCGATTGCTATTTTAAAAGACCAGCCTTGCAATGTGTTTAACCATAATTTGGAAACCGTGCCACGTTTATACAAACAAGCGCGTCCGGGTGCAGATTATCAAGGCTCATTGGACTTATTAGCCTTGCATCATGCCGAACTGCCAGAAATTCCAACAAAATCAGGCTTGATGTTAGGTTTAGGCGAAACAGAAAAAGAAGTGATTCAAGTTATGCAGGATTTAGTCGCACACGGCTGTTCCATGTTGACATTAGGACAATATTTGCAACCCAGCCGCGACCATTTAGCCGTGCAGGAATATATTCATCCTGAACAGTTTGACCGATATGCAAAAATCGCAAAAGAGTTGGGATTTGCACAAGTTGCCAGTGCGCCGTTAGTACGGTCTTCTTATCATGCTGATTTGCAAGCACAGGGAATGGTTTAACGCGCTATTTCAACAACTTTAATGAAAAAACAAACAGACTGCCACATCTATTTTTTCTTATAAAGTTTAGAATTAATGACTAATATTGATTAGAATGCCCATTCGTTTAAATCAATAACATTAAAAGAAAAAATGGATAAAACCGAAGTAATAATGCTGCTTAGACAAGCTAAAACGGGGCATAAAAAATGGGTAGAAAATGCTATTTCTCTGATTGAAGGATTGCCGCTAGATAAAAACCAAGTCCCTGTGAATGGCACGGAGTGTATGTTTGGACAATGGTATTATGGCGAAGGGCAAGGCTTAAAATCACTAAAAGCCTTTAAAGAAATCGAACAGTACCATGACGGATTGCATAGAATTTATCGAGAAATTTTTATTTTATTATTTGAAGAAGAATCAAAACCTTCTTTATTAACCCGATTATTTGGCATCTCACGCAAAGTGACTGAAGAAAAAAAGCTGGCTGCGCATGAAAAATTACAAGCACTGAAGCTGCAATCCAGAAGTATTATGAAAAAAGTAGATGAATTGGAAGAAGCAATTTTGGAAATGTCTCCAGAACAACTCAGTGCTTTTCTATAAAAATATAATATTTATCAAAAGCTTGCTGATTTTTATAACGAAAAACTTAACAAACTATGAAACAGCAAGCTTTGATAATACTTTTATGCAGCGGTTAGAAATAGAAAAGTAAGTCATTATTCATATCACGGTAAACTTATGCAATCCCAGCAAGAATTATGGCGACGGTATTTTCCGCAGTTTATCGCAAGCCACGAAGCAGCAATGAAAAGCCTGATGGCATCTGCTGTGCTCATGCGCATTCCTGCTGGAAAACAAGTTTTTTACCCCGGTTGCTCGTGTGAAAATTATTTGTTGATGCTGGAAGGGCAAATAAAAACCCAGCTTATTTCAGAATCGGGACGCGAAATTTTGCTGTACCACGTTTGTTCGGGCGATTCTTGCGTTTTGACCACCTCCTGTTTGCTCGGTGGCAATTGTTATCCCGCTGAAGGGATTACTGAAACTGACGTATTAGCGTTTTCGATTTCTGCAATTGCATTTCATCGTTGCTTGGAACTATCTGCTTTTTTTCGCGAATTTGTGTTTAAAAATTTTGCTGATCGTTTAGCTGCGGTGATTTCCAGAATGGAAGCGGTGGTGTTTGGCGCAATTGATGTGCGGTTGAGTAAATTGCTGTTGTCCTATAATCAAACAACGCTGAACATCACGCACCACGAGCTGGCCGCAGAATTGGGGACAGCTCGTGAGGTGGTTTCAAGGCATTTAAAATACTTTGAAAAACAAGGTTGGTTGCAGTTAAATCGTGGCGTGATAGAAATTTCCAATCCTCGCGCGTTGAAACAATTATCCGTTTAAATTTTTACGCTTCGTCAGAATCCGTCTGCTGATTTTCTTTATCTTCACGATTTTCATTGCCGATTAAGCTTAAAAAAGTAAAGCCAATTACAAATCCTGTTACCGCAGCCATCAACAATGGCATAGCAAAAGGAATATCGTGCGGGTCTTTCATATTCATTCCTAACACGGCTGAAAAAATACTTAATACAAAATCTAACATGCTGTTCTCCTGATGAAACGTGCGAATGTCATTAAACAGCTTTTAAGGAATAAATGCTTTTAATGCCCACGTCTATGCTAGAAGATTGAAGCGTATTTCTCAGTGATTAAGTCACCGTGCTTGTAAAAATATACGGTATTTTTGCAATTATTCTCGATTCATTAACGCTTGATTTAATGCCGAAAACACTTGGGCTACATAGTCTTTGTCTTTATTTGTGAACGCTAACACCTCACCTTTCTTGGTATTCAGAATGATTGAATACGTTGGTTTTGTGTTTTTCCACAAAATCGCCGAAATTGCTAACAGGATAAGCCCTACGAAAAAAAACAGTTCATCCATAAACAAACATAAAGAGCCGATGATTGCTGTATTGCCTGAAAGTCTTGCGCTTGGCGGTGTTTCTGTTGTTTTGATGCTAGTAATTGTGTTCATCGCAAAAGTTTGCTTTTCCACGATAAATTGATTTTGAGTGATGGTGACTGTTCCATTTTCAAATAAAATTTGCTCTTCCATTTTTCAACCTCGTTTATGATTTTGCCTCAGAGGTCTGCAAGTATATCTTAATTGGCAAGGGTAATGAGAAAAGGTGTAAGAGAAAGTGTTTTTAGACTTTGATGAGTTTTAAAATGCTATATAAAAAACTTTTTTTGTGGAGTTTGATATTTAACTCGATTGCAGGGATTTAGTAGAAAGATTTACAAAATATTGTTAAATTTCACCTGTTATTTCAGTCAGCCTTTTAATTCCACTCACTAAAATATTAAAACTATGGGAATAATTAGAGCCGTCTATTCTAAGGTAAGGAGCAATCAGGCGCGAACCAGCAATTTTTTGATACTTTCTTTGTGTCAAATTGTATAGCTCTTCAGAAGGATTGGAGAGTGCATCTGGAGATCGGTACTTTTTTTCCTTTTGCCTTTTTTCTAGGTTATTCATTTCAAGTCCCTGCTCAACTGCTTTGAGATCGCCTAAATAAAAACTCTCCAGTTCAGTACAGGCAATCCGAATTAACGTGACATCTTGCTTACCACTGGCAATGACTTTTTCGGCTAACCGTTGTTTTATGATGCCACAATCTCCCGCATCTTTATCACGCATCACCAAAAAAGCAGAATTAGGCTGTTGCCAGCCTTTTAATCTTCGCTCCAATTGTTTTTCTAAATCCTGTTTTCCTTCAAACACAATATATTTCACATTAATATCTTCAGGGAGTATTTTAGGCAAAATACCTTTCAGCATTTCTGCTGCGGATGGCTCTTCGAGTAAAAACACCAAGTAGCTCATTCGGGATCAACTCCATCAAAAAAACCTTGTTTCCATAAATAGCCCATTTGATCTCCTTCCTGCATATAGGCTGTAATTTGAGTATCTTCTGAAGCGCGTTTTATCTGCGTATAACCATTTTCTTTTACCAACCAGAACACCTCTGTCAATTCTGTGGCATTTAAAAAATCGGGTGAATGCGTTGAAGCAAAAACTTGTCCTCCTCGCTCAGAATAAGCTCTAAACTCTTCTGCAAGTTCCCATAACAGTTTTGGATAAAGTTGGTTTTCTGGTTCTTCAACACACAGTAAAGGATGGGGATTAGGATCATAAAGCAACGTGAGATACGCCAGCATTTTGATAGTGCCGTCTGAAACATAACGTGCTAAAAACGGGTCTTCAAACGCACCGTCCTGAAATTTAAGCAACACTCGGCCTTCCTCAGTCGTTTTCGCCTCAATTTGAGTAATCCCAGGGATTCTATGTTTTAGAGCATGAATGATTTTATTAAAGAGATCATTGTGGCAACTATAAAGATATTGAATTACTAGCGATAAATTTTCACCTTCGCGGGAAAGATGTTCTGCATAGCCTGCTTCTTGTTCGGGTCGTGCCTTGCTGATATGAAAGTCTGAAACATGCCAGTTTTCAATTAAATTACCTAACGCGACCACAGCAGGAAAACGTTCAAATTGCGCTAAACCTTTCACTGCCAAAATATCGGGGGATTTAAGCGATTGTTCTTCGCGTTTTAAATCGTTAATATCTCGAACCGATTCCAATTCGTTGACAACAGCAACGCCTTTGCCTTCAGAAAAGTCTAAAAAATGCCAAGGCTGTCCGCCGCTGCCACGCCGATATTTTAAAATTTCTCGTTCTACAAAGGCTCTGCCATTGCGTTCATTAATTTGTAGATAATAAGTGACTAAGGGACTGTCAGTTTTTTCCCGAAATTTAATTTCAATTTCAATCGAACCTGTACTATTACGACTTCTAACTTCTTGAAAGCCACGACTGCCGCCTTGTTTCATGAGTGCGGTTGTAACATTAGTGGTTAGTGCATCTTTTAAAAAACCGAAAATATTAAAGAGTGTGCTTTTGCCTGTGCCATTAGCACCGACAATGACACAAAAGGCAGGAATTCCCTTCATTTCCACTTCTTTGAAAACTTTAAAGTTTTTTATGCGTAATGCTTCAATTTTCATTTTGTATCCTTCCGTATATTTGTCGTGTGTTTTAAAGTTTAAAACTCAAGCATTACTTTGCCAAACTTACCCGCACATTAGCAACCGTAATGAACAACTTATTCGGCTGATTTAAAAAAGCGGTAAAACCAAATTTTTCGTAAAATGCAACTGCACCTTCTTTTGCATCAACAATAATCAACGGAAAAGCCACCAATTCACTTGCAGTAAGCAGTTTTTTCAGGGCATCAATCAACAACCATTCACCAAAGCCACGCCTCACATAACGCTTATCTACCGCTAACCGTGCAATCAAACCTCCTGCACCTGCATTTTGATGTTTTTGTTGCAACTTTGTTGGCAAAGCGTCCAATACTATAGCTGTCATGGTTAATGTGTAATAACCAATGATAACTTCAGGATGCGCTTCATCCTCCAACACAAAGGTTCGAGTGTTATCTTTGCCGGATTGCTGATTTGCCATCACGCGCAAATAATTATTTAACGCTTCTACACCACAATCAAAACGATTGCGCTCATGCTTTTTCTTATCTAACGGAACACTAATCACGATTGATTCTTGCTGTCATAACGGCTCGCAGCTTGCCGTAAGCGCAAATTAATCTGGACTGGCGCATCTAGCGCATTAACCAGCAACATAGCATCGCGTTCATTCAATTTTAATAAACGCTCAGATTCCATTATTTTTTTCGCTTTCTCAATGGCAGCACTTACTACAAAAGCATTAATGCTCGACATGCCAATCAGAGCAGCCGCTTGTGATAATAATGCTTGAGTATCCATATCAACTTTGGCGGTAATGCGAGGTGAATGCGTTATCATGTTTTTCTCCTAGATTTCAATAGCTTATTTAATCCCCCGATACCCCGACGTAATCGGATACCGTCTATCCCGCCCAAACGAACGCGAAGTAATTTTTATCCCTGGAGGCGATTGCCGCCGTTTATACTCATTTCTATCCACCAAACTAATCGCCCGTTTCACATCCGCCTCACTAAAACCTGCCGCGATAATCTCTTCCGCCGTTTGATCCAACTCCACATAACGTTCCAAAATCGGATCAAGCTGATCGTAAGGCGGCAACGAATCTTCATCTTTTTGATCTGGCGCAAGCTCGGCAGACGGCGGACGGGTAATCACCCGCTCAGGAATAATTTCTCCCAAACTATTGCGATACACCGCCAATTTATAAACCAACAACTTCGGCACATCTTTAATCGGCGCAAACCCGCCCGCCATATCGCCATACAACGTGGCATAGCCCACACTCATTTCACTTTTATTTCCCGTAGTCAGTAAAATTTTGCCCTGTTTATTCGACATTGCCATCAAAATCACGCCACGACACCGCGCTTGAATATTTTCCTCCGTTGCATCTTTTTTTGTGCCTGCAAAAATATCTGCCAACATTCCTGTAAACGCTGTCACCGCTGGCTCAATCGGCACAATGTGATATTTCACGCCTAACGCTTTGGCTTCCAGTTCCGCATCTTCCACACTCATATCCTGCGTATAACGCGAAGGCATCAGCACAGCTTCCACTTTATCTGCTCCGAGCGCGTCCACCGCTAACGCCAGCACTAAAGCCGAATCTATCCCGCCGGATAAACCTAAAATCGCACCTTGAAAACCGTTTTTCGTCACATAATCTTTTACGCCCAGCACCAAAGCTTGATAATCACTCGAAACTTCCTGATACAACGGCGCACACGTTGTTTTCACCGGCTCGCCATCGACAAATTCCACCACGCTGATTTGCGGTTTAAATTCTTCCGCACGGAAAACGATTTCACCGTTGTGATTGACTACAAACGACGCGCCGTCAAAAATCAACTCATCTTGCCCACCAATCTGATTCACATACACAATCGGCAGTTGCGCGGCTTGCGCTTGTCTACAAACGATTTCTTCACGTTGCAAAATTTTTCCCGATTGAAACGGCGACGCATTCAAAGTCAGCAATAAATCCGCGCCCGCCGCTTTGTTTTGCGCCACCATCCCTTCGCGCCACACATCTTCACAAATCGTCAGACCAATCACCGCGCCGTTAAATTCAAACAAACACACCGCATCGCCCGCGCTGAAATAACGCACTTCGTCAAACACGCCGTAATTCGGCAAAGCTTGTTTGCGATACGTTGTGACAATCGCGCCTTGATTGATGACCACCGCGCTGTTGTAAAGTGTGTCGCCATCGCTCTCAGGGTAGCCAATCACCAAGGCAATATCAGTCACTTGTTCAGCGATTTCATAAATGGCGTTATTGGCTTGGTTGATAAAATCGGAACGGAATAATAAATCTTCCGCTGGATAACCCGTGACAGTAAGTTCAGGAAAAACAATGAGTTCTGCACCGAGTTCATCACGCGCATAAATCGCGGATTCGACAATCGTTTTGATATTTTTGGCAATATCACCGACAAAAAACGGTGTTTGAGCGAGGGCAATTTTTAGGTTCATAGCGTTTTATTTTTAAAGTGGAGTTATGACTGCCAGTCCTTAAAGGACTGGCAGTCATGGGATGAGTTTTTCAATCGGCAATTGTGCCGCGACCTTGTTCGTCAACTTCTACCCGAATGACAACGGTGTCATCATAAAAATCAGCACGTTGCTGCATCACGCCAGTGCTTTCTAAACTTGATTCCGGCACAGACCAAAGATGACCATCGCTCTCAATGAAAACCCCGTATTCATATTCAGGGTCGCCATGTTCAGAAAGCCCCAGAATTGCACCCATTTCACCATGAATTTCGGCTAATTCAGGGCAAATCGGCAAAACGCGCACAACTTCGTAAAATTTAAATTTTGGTGTGGACATGATTTAACCCAAAAAAAGAATCGCAAAAGAGAATAAACATCCGTTAGCACTGACAATTTAAGCTATCATCATTTTAACTTACTCTTTTTTGATTCTTCATTTTTTTAGCAAACATCAGACAAGTTGCGCTGATTTTTTCTAAGACGACCGGTCGTATTCTAAATTTTCGCTGAAAAAGAACTTATCAAATCAAACTCAGAAAAGAAGAATGTGTAATAATTTGAAATTTGATAAGTCGCTAAATGAAAATTTCAGCATAAAATAGCGTTAGATATTTGAGCCACCAGCCGCTCATGCAGTTGAATTCCAGACTGTTTTTTATATGGAATAACTTATGTTCAACGACTTCAATTGATTTATGCGCAAAAAAATAATGCTCATCCCTTTAATTTTAATTTGTCTGTCAGGATGTACTGAGAATTATCGAGCGAATCTCACTGAAAATGATCCTGTTGTGCCGCCTTCCACCCAACCAGAAGTTTCGATAGAACAACCTAAACCTCCGGTGATGAGTCCAAGTAAATCGTTAAAATCGCAGGCGATTATTAATTTTGTTGGCAAAGTGACGTTAAAGAAAACCAGTGATTTAACCTCGTATATTCACAAACAAATGTTGAGCGGCGTGAAGGATTTTGTGATTAATATCAATAGCGCGGGCGGTGATTCGGATGCGGGGGTTTCTGCGTATGAATATTTAAAACAATTGCCGATTTCAATCACCACTTATAATGTCGGGCATGTGCAATCGTCAGCTTCATTGATTTATTGCAGTGGCAGCAAACGTTATTCCTTGCCGCATTCCTTTTTTATGTTGCATGGCAGCTCCACAACCTATCCTGAAAGCATGTCGTTTATTGAAATTGAGGCATTAAGCAAACTCAGCAAAATCCACAGACAATCTTTTATAGATATTATTAGCACTTGTACGAATATATCGTTGTCGCAATTGGAAAAATACTTTTCTTCGGCGGATTTGCAATACTTTACCGCAGTCGAAGCGAAAGAAATGGGCTTGGTGAATGAAGCTGTCGCGCCTGTTTTTTCAAAATCAGCCAGTTTTTACAGTATTACCGATTAATCATAATTTCCCTTGCCTGTTTTATGATTGCAACTGCGGAAATCAACCCCATTTTTAAAACAACATTCAAAGGCGTAAAGCGATGAGTAACTTAGAAGATACTTTTCAAATTATTGAAAGCGAAAAAATTCCCGGTGCAACGTTTGAAGTGGTGCAATACAAATCGCTGCAAGGCTCAGACGATTTGAATACGGCGGAAAAAGTGTTTTTTGCCAATCAAGCCAATATTCATTTGAAAATGGTGCGAGTGACATTGGAGCGCAGCGGCGTTTTGATTGAGCCAGGGGCGTTGTATTTTATGAAAGGCAATTTGCAAATTGAATCCACCACGCAAGGCATTACCAAAGGTTTGATGCGCAAATTTATTACCGGCGAAACTTTGTTTCAATCACACATCAAAGGCAGTGGCGAAGTGTTTTTAGAGCCAACTTTTGGGCATTATTTGATGTTTAACATTAATGATGACGCGCTGATTTTTGATAAAGGCGCGTTTTATTGCGCTTCTGCTGGCATTGAAGTGAGCGCGAAAATGCAAAAAAATATTTCCAGCGCGATTTTTGGTGGCGAAGGTTTTTTTCAAACGCAGGCGAAAGGCACTGGCGTGGTGGTTTTGGTGTCTCCTGTGCCGACTTCTGAATTGTTGATGTATCACTTGGAAGCAGGGGAAAAACTTTCTGTCGATGGCAATTTTGCGTTTGTAAGAACGGGAGGTGTCAGTTTTCATGCAGAAAAATCTGCAAAAACATTGTTTCAATCTGTCACCAGTGGCGAGGGGTTATTGCAGACATTTACCGGCCCCGGCATTGTTTGGTTAGCACCTACGCAAGTGGTTTATGATAGGATAAAACAACAGAATGGAATTTATGCGTTAAGTCATGCTCAGGGCAGCATGGGGTCAGAAACCACTTAACGCAACTGTTATAACAATTAAAAAAGTGACGCAGCACCGTAAATTATTGCTTCTGGTGCATTTGCTGGAAGCTATTTAAACGTTTTAATGAGGATAAGGTTATGAAACATATTAATAAAGCAATCGCTATCTGCTTGTTATCTATGCCATTAAGCATGGCAGCTCAGGCGGCTGAACATGAGATGGGACAAATGGGCGGCGGTATGCAGGGAATGCAAGGTATGGGTCAACATGCAGGCATGGGACAACACGAAGGAATGCAGCATGGTGGCATGGGCGGAATGCACGGTGATATGATGGATATGAGTCCTGAGCATTTGAAAGAAATGCAGGCTCACATGCTACTCATGCACGATTTGTCGAATAAAATTTTGGCAGAAAAAGACCCCGCAAAACAACAAGCGTTAAAAGATCAACAATTGTTAGTGATGAAAGCGCATATCGCTGACAGAATGGCAAAGCATCATAAAATGCAAATGCCACATCCTGCACCTGAGAAAAAATAATTCTCACGTTGGCAAACCGTTGCAAAAGGAGTGCGAAAGGTTTTTTCGTGCTCCTTTTGATTTTTCTGACTTTTAAATATCGGTGATACGGAATGAAGTTGAAATAAATCAGATGCTTGCAGGAGTAAAAAAGCTTTAGCTTTTTACGAATCGCGGCAATAACTAAAAGCGATTGCACTCCAGCAAAACAAAAAAATATAAACGCTCTGCTTTACTAAATTTTCATTCCTAAAGAAAAAAATGACAAATTTTCCCTGCAAATTAATAAAAGTTGATGGCAAACTTGCCTTAGAAACCTATCAAGAACTCAAACAAAGAACCGATATTATTCCGGTGATTTTAGGCGATAGTGATGATGTTGAATCTAACATGGAAGTTATCGCTTATGTAGAAGCTTCTTTTCCACAATTGCTGCAACAAGCCGAAGCCATTGATGCGCAAGAATGGTTTATTAAACGCCAAGCGCAAGACCCTGAATATTATGATACCGCTGAAGAAGCTGAGGAATGGCAAGAAGTAGAGCCTGCCTGCGACATCACCGTGCATTTAGATATATTAACCGGTGAGGCAAAACCGGAAGTGTATATCGCGCTCGTGCCGGTGGTGAAAAGCTGGATGATTCCGGCATTTTTGAAAACCGGCGGTTGGAATGATTGCCCAAATCCTGAAGAGCACACGGCGATTTTTAAATATTGGGATGCAAAATACGGCATCAGCGTGGCGGGCATCAGTAGCGATGTGATTGAATTAGAAGTGAAAAATCCACCCACAACGCAAGAGCAGGCTTTATTATTAGCCACAGAACAGTTTATTTATTGCCCTGATATTGTGTATCAAGGCACGCAAACCATTGCTGCATTAGCCGCAACCTTGCTGAATGGAAAGGTTTGGTTTTTTTGGTGGGATTAAGTTTTTCGGGTTTAAAACACGCTCATCTTTTTTAAAGCTTGAAATTCCCCTGTTCTATGCTCATATTATTCTCACGATTAACTTTATTTTAAAGGTGTGAACATGATGCGAATTCTTCTTTTTTTAGCGACTAACCTTGCCATCATGATTGTCATCAGTCTGGTGTTTAACGTGTTAGGCGTAGGTAGCGTTCTTAACGCGCACGGCACAGGGCTTGATTTAACCGCTCTGCTTCTCATATCTGCGGTGATTGGTATGACAGGTTCAGTGATTTCGCTGGCAATGTCAAAATGGTCAGCAAAAAAAGCAATGGGCGTTTATGTTATTGAACATCCTCAAGATCAAACCGAACAATGGTTGCTGGCAATGGTGCAACGCCAAGCGCAAGAAGTGGGAATTGAAATGCCCGAAGTGGGAATTTTCCAAACTTCTGACATTAATGCGTTTGCGACCGGCATGAGTAAAAACAGTGCGTTGGTTGCAGTCAGCTCAGGTTTGTTGGAGCAAATGACCGCCGATGAGGTTGAAGCCGTTGTAGGACATGAAATGAGCCATGTTGCCAATGGCGATATGGTGACAATGGCGTTAATGCAAGGCGTGGTGAATACTTTTGTGTATTTCTTTGCCACTGTGATTGGCTATATTGTTGATAAAGCGGTGTTTAAAACAGAACGCGGCAATGGCCCTGCTTATTATATTGTGCAATTTTTGGCGCAAATTATTTTAGGCATTTTGGCTTCAATGTTGGTAATGTGGTTTTCTCGTTATCGGGAATTTAGAGCGGATGCTGGTGGCGCAAATTTAGCTGGAAAAACTAAAATGATTAGCGCGTTAAGAGCTTTGCAACGTGCACATGAGCCAGCCGAGTTGCCACATCAATTGGCAGCATTTGGGATTAATGGTGGCGGCGTAAGCAAATTGTTTATGAGTCATCCGCCTTTAGCAGAGCGCATTGCCGCGCTTGAAAATAACAACGCATAAAATTCAACTATTTAGATTGTCGTAGAGACGCAAACTATTGCGTCTCTATAGCTCGTTTTTAAGCATCTTCCAAGTTCAAATTTTAGACTTTTGGTGATTTGCGCAGTTATCTAAAACCAACGAAGTTGTGATGTGTTTTTTGAATGAGTCGTTAAGAAAGTTCTAGCGTTTTTAATCCAGATAAATATTCTGCAAATTCTATTTTGTTAATTTAAAAACGCTATACACGATGCTTTTTTCAATGTGCTGTGGACTGTTAAATCAATCCGCGCAATACTTTTTATGCTTGCCTCTAAAATTTAAGCGTCTGATGCCAATAACAACACCTGTCGCGCTCAACAATAAACCACCTAAACTAAAACTTAACATCCAAATATCCCAAAGTGGTCGCGCTTCTAGCAATGGCAACCAATCCCAACTGTGCAAAAACGTAAATAACCAACGACTAATGCGTTTGTAGGTATCCAGTTTTGTCCATGTTCCGGTATAAGGGTCTAAATGCAGCCAGGTTTGATAATCGTCTTTAAAAGTTAAGCGCAAAATCGGCAACTTATGTTCCGTGTGTCCTGTCATGGTATGCGCTGCGCGTTGGTAATAATAAAAGTCGTAAGTATTTAAAACGATACGCTGCTCAATCTCTGCGTTGAGAAGTTTTTTTGCCGCTGTTTCTAATTCTGCCCATGAAAATTGTACAAACGGTTGCGCATTGGCTTGCGCCAATAAAATCCGTGTTTGTCCCGCGCTGTTAAACGCAATGTAATAGCCTTGATTGTTGACAACTCGCCATTCCAATTGACTTGGATAAAAGGCTGTTTGTTCAAAGCGGCGCAATGCTTCATTAATCGGCAATGGAAAATGCGCCGTGTCAATTTCACCACCTGCAAAGGCTTTTTCATTCAATTTATAAGGCGCATCAAAAATTTTCCAAGGATTCATGGACAACATTCCGCTTAAAATCCATGTGAAAACCATCAAGCCAAAAATAAGTCCTGATAAATGATGCCAGCGCATCATGCCTTGTTTATAGGGCGTTTTACCGCTATTTTTGTAGTTTCCTTTAAATCGCCATCGCCACACGCCAACTAAAATCCCTGTCAATGTTAAAACGCAGCCAATCAGTGAACTATAAATAATAATATTGGATGAAAGTTCATAACTGATTGACGCACCACGAAACGGATATAACCAATGCATCCAAGAACCTACCCAGTTCCAGATCCGCTCTGTTTTTGTGGCATCACGCACCACTTCGCCTGTGCTGTTGGCAACATATAACAGGGTATTTTCGGCATCGTTCATTTGCACTTTATGCAAGGGGCGAAAACCATCCAAAGCCCGCGAATGTGTCCAAGGGTCTTCATCCACCGTGCCTTGATATTCACCTGTGCTGTTTAAAAAATGTTGCGCAGAACTCACCGCGTCTGCTTTAGAAATGGGTGTAATTTTTTGACCGCTGACAGCATCAATCGCCAGATAATCCTGTTTACCATACTGGGCGATAAAACGCGGTTTGCCATTCACGGTGGTTAAGCGTACAGCGTCGGGGTTATCACGCATTTTTAGCAATGCGTTTAAATCGCTGCAACACGGAAGCGGTGTTAAACGTGGCAAATGCGCCAGGCGTTCTAAGTTGCTCAGTTTAGGATAACCGACATACATCATCACCATGCCAGAAAAAAACCACATCAGCATAAACAAGCAGAGCGTAATGCCTAGCCAACGATGCAAAAGATAAAAAAAGCGTTTCATAATTGTTTTCTCCCCACAACAAAAAACCGCCGAAGCTTTCAAAACAACGGCGGTTTCAATACAGTCAAAAAAACTTAAAAATCCAGTTTTAATTCCATTTGGAAAATGCGTGGGTCACGCAATAAAAACAACGGTTGTGTGCCGCCGCTACCCCATTCTGCATAGGTTTCATCGGTTAAGTTTTTCACTCGCGCGGTAATCGCCGCATTGCGATGTACTTTCCAAGTCATTTGCGTATCAAAAACAGCATAAGCCGGTATTACGATACTATTAGCTGCATCCACATAGCGGTCGCCGACATAACGCGCTCCAAAAACCCATTGCCATTCGGGTTGAAAATTCCACGTTAACCAACCATTCGCCGTCCACTTCGCCACATTTGTGGGCTGATTGCCCGCTCTGGAGACTAAGCGTCCTCCTACGGTTTCGCTAAAATCATCAAATTGCGCGTCCACATACGCCATATTGCCTTGAATCGCTATTTCTGGGGTAATTTCCAAACCTAAATTCGCCTCCACACCAATAGAAGATTGTCCACCAACGGGCAACACGGATTGCGGATTTTGTGGGTCTTGAGTGGTCATATTGGTACGCTCTATCCAATACGCCGCAACCGTGCCTGAACCTTTTTTATCCCAAAAATCAAATTTGCTGCCGATTTCGGCTTGTTTGCCAGTGGATAAATCAAAGTTTCTGATTTGCGTCATCGTGGCGGTGGTTAAAAGCCCCGCAGGTGGACTCGCGGCGGTGCTGTATTGTCCATAAACATTCAGGTTATCAGTGATGTCATACATTAATCCTGCCCGCCACGTTACTGCTGTCCAGTGGCGATGATAATCTGCGGGTGAGCCAAACGGATTGGCGGCGGTGGGTGGCGTGGGTGTGCGATAATTTTTATTTTCTAAATCAATATCATCCACTCGCAAGCCTGTGACTAAATTTAATTTAGGCAGCAGTGTTAAACGATTTTCCAAATAACCTGCCACCGTTAACAATTTATTTCGCGCACCGGGAACATAACCTGTGGCGAGCGGATTGCTCCAATAAGTGCCGACACTAAAATTATAGGGATTAACCGTGCTAACCGTTCCGCCCTCGGTGCTTGGGCTGCGCGTTTGTTTGTTATACGCCACATCAATGCCCGCAGATGTTTTTAACGGCATTCCAAACACTTTGTCATCATGGGTCAACTCAATCCGATTACCGATGATGGTTTGGTCGTGTTTTACGGCAAAAGACAGATTACGAATGATGGCAGTATTAGTCGCATTCCAATCATAACCCTCAACGTTTTGATATTCCCTATCGCCCTGATAAAAATAAAAAGTATTTTTAAATTGGGTGTCTTTAGAAAATTGATATTCCAGAATATCTCGAATCCAAGTCACTTGTTGATCAAAAATAGGATCAGCCGCGTTGTAATTTTTAAAGCGCGTACCAGGATCAATTTGCCCTTTGATTTGTGTATTCGCCAACCGCGCATCCCCCCAAGGAATAATCTGTCCGTTGACAGTAGGATTGAGCAGCGGCGTTCCCCAATAAGCTTGGCGTTTTTCAATTTGATGCTCAACCGCAATCGTGTGGCTCAATTTGTCCGTAAGATCACTGAGCAACGAGAAAGATAACACCCCAGAATTGGCTTTTGTGTTATTCATTGAGCCTTCGCTGCCTAAATAACTGACATTGGCACGAAACCAATTTTTACTGTCGCCTAATTGCCCGTTGTAATCGTAAGACGCGCGGCGATTCCAATATTCACCTAAATTAAACAACGCCGAATGATGCGATTTTTCCCGATAGGCAACTTTTGAAACATAGTTAATCGAACCTCCAACGGCTGCCTGACCGTATAAAAACGATGACGGGCCGCCTAACACTTCCACTCGATCCATCAACCAACTGTCAATAGGGCGAGCTGCCACCACATCATATTGCACTGAAATGCCGTTAAATAATTGTGTAATCTGGTTGCCTGTAAACCCGCGCATTGAAACTGAACCGGCTGATCCGGGTTGTGAAGAAACAAGAATACCCGGAGCACGTTCTAACGCCTCTTGTGTGGTTTGTGCGCCGCGTTGTTCAATGGTGGCTTTATCAATCACTGTAATAGAAGCGGGGGTTTCGCGTGATGTGAGACCTAAACGACTGCCTGTTTGCGTTTTTACGTCTAATTGGGGTTTGCTGTTAGGCGGATTTAATTTTTTATGGGTTACCGTGACTGTTTCTAGCTCTGTAACATCCGATGCGGCTTGCGTTTCTGCCAAGGCATTGGTGTCATATAAACAAGCGAGAATGCACACCGTCAAATAACGTGGAATTGCTTGAGTTAGTAATTTCATATTCTTTTTATTCCCTCATTTTTTTTTAAATTACATACGTTAATTTGAGGAAGATAATAAGTTTTGGAGGTGTTTCAAATGCGACAATTTGTCGCACTCTATTTATCTTGATTTTGGCATTCTTTATGCTTTTCTGTTAGATTTTTCTCCATGAAAACCCACTTAAATGGGGCTTTTTAAATAAAAAAATAAGTCATATCACACACAGACTGTGTCATATCACTTAGTTTTTTTAAGAGACGTTTTTTCATATCTGTGTTTAAAAATTTTGCCAAAAAATTTTTTTTAAAACGGCGGCAATGCTTGCTCATAAATCGCAGACTCAAGTCATAACTAATTAAACAGTCCTTTTATCCGTTCAGCGATAACCCTTCCATACAGAGCCACCTGATCACCTAACCCCTCTTTCGTACCAGCTCAACCTTGCGCATCTAACAATCCCGCTTTTCATCTTTCAATGCACGACAATTGATTTTAATCACCCCAAATGTTATGTTATAACATTACATTATTTACATTTGTTGATCACCATGTCTGCTAAATTACTCCCTGTCACAGTCCTGTCCGGCTTTTTAGGCGCAGGAAAAACCACTTTGCTCAATCAAACACTGGCAAACCGCGAAGGCTTAAAAATCGCCGTTATCGTCAATGACATGAGCGAAATCAACATTGATGCTGCTTTAATAAAAAATGAAATGCAGCTTAACCGCGCAGAAGAAAAGTTAGTCGAAATGAGCAATGGCTGTATCTGCTGCACTTTGCGTGAAGATTTGCTGATTGAAGTGGCGCAATTGGCAAAAGACGGACGTTTTGATTATTTACTGATTGAATCCACCGGCATTGCCGAACCGTTGCCGATTGCCGAAACCTTCACTTTTCGAGATGAAAATGACGTAAGCCTCTCGGATATTGCCCGTTTAGACACGATGGTCACGGTGGTGGATGCGGTAAATTTCATGCAGGATTATTTAGAAGCGCAATCGTTAAAAGACATTCAAGCGGAATTAGGTGAAGAGGACGAGCGCAATATCGCGGATTTATTGGTCGAACAAATTGAATTTAGCGATGTGATTTTGATTTCTAAAGTGGATTTAATTGCTAGCGATGAATTAGAAAATCTGACGGGCATTTTAAAAACTCTCAACCGCGAGGCGGAAATTATTCCGATGGTGATGGGACAAGTGCCGCTGCATAAAATTTTAAATACCGGACGCTTTGATTTTGCCAAAGCCGAACAAGCCGCAGGTTGGTTGCAAGAATTACGCGGCACGCACACGCCAGAAACCGAAGAATACGGCATCAGCAGTTTTGTTTATCAAGCTCGTCGTCCGTTTCATCCGCAACGTTTTTTTGATTATTTACACCGTGACGATTGGCAAAACGGCACGCTATTGCGCTCGAAAGGCTTTTTTTGGTTGGCTTCGCGTCCTGAATGGGCAGGAACATGGTCTCAAGCAGGCGGCACGATGCAGCACGGTTGCGCAGGGCGTTGGTGGGCGAGTGTACCAAAAGAGCAATGGCAGTCCGATTATGTCGCTGACATTATGGCGCAATGGCAAGAGCCGTTTGGCGATTGTCGGCAAGAGTTGGTGTTTATTGGACAAAATATGAATCAAGCTAAAGCCGTTGCCGAGTTAGATCATTGTTTGTTGACGAATGAAGAATTAGCCGATGGCGAGGCGGTTTGGCGCAATTATCCAGATGAATTTCCGTTGTGGGTTGCTGAAAATGATGTCAATTAACTCACGGTTGATGCTTATATTCAAAACGCTGTGCATCAGCTTGTGCATTTACTTATTCAGTGCATGGCTAGCTGATTCCTTAGCCCGATTTATTTACCATTCGCATCAGCCGCAAATCTTTTTTAATTCTACGAAAATAGCCCGATGAAAACACTCTCATCTCCTTATTTATCTGAAAACCTAGCCGATTTAGCAGAAATTTATCGCCCTGAAATTAATTGCTGTGTGATTAAACGCCGTGTTTCTGATGATATAACCTTGTTTGTCAACCAGTTACTCGCCAAGCCACGCACACTTGAAATCACTCAAACGGTTTCTATTGCCTCATTTGAAGCACACAACTTATTACCAACAGCGTTACATTTTCAAGGTTACACGGATTTTTGTAACGATATTGCGCATTTAATAGACATTTTCAGCGATTTGTTTGGGCTAAACGCGGTGGGTTTGCGACTAGGGCTGTTAGATAAAGCAATGTGTCCACGCTTTCATGTTGACCGCGTACCGTGCCGTTTAGTCTGTACTTACGGCGGTTTAGGTACGGAATGGTTGGAGGATAGTTTTGTTGAACGCAGTAAATTAGGGCGCGGCTCAAACGGTTTAGCGGATGAAGAATCAGGGGCTATTTTAGACCTTGAGCAGATTGAAACAATGCCCGCATACTCGATTGGTTTATTAAAAGGCACGGCTTGGGAAGGCAATGAATTAAACGGGGCGGTGCATCGGTCTCCCTCATTAAATGCAGCTACACCGCGCCGTTTATTCCTCAGTTTAGATTTCGGATAAAAAAATGACCTCACAAATTACCCCATGAAAGCTATACAACCCATCCCCGTTATCGTCATTAGCGGTTTTTTAGGCAGCGGTAAAACCACTTTGCTCAATCACTTGCTGCCTCATGTGCCGCGTTCCGCGCTGATTATTAACGAATTTGGCGCAACGCCGATAGACCAGGATTTAATTCGGCAACAAAATATTGCTATTTCCACCTTAGTCGGCGGCTGTTTATGTTGTCAAGTGCGGGATGCCTTAACTCCTGTGTTGCGCAATTTACGCATGGCGTGGGAGGCAAAAGAAGAAAAACCGTTTGATAGAATCATTATTGAAACCAGCGGCGTAGCCAATCCTGAACCGGTGTTAGAGAGTTTGTTCAATCAACGCTGGCTAAAAGAGCGATATAGTTTACAAGGGATGATTACCACTGTTTCGGCAACCCAAAACGATCTATTTGAGCGTTTTCCCGAAGCGGTAGCGCAAGTGGCGTGGGCAGATACGGTGGTTTTAACGCATACGGATATGGCGAGCATGTCACAAATCAAAACCGTGCAACAGCAAATTCAACAGCTTGCGCCGAGCGCATTAAAAATGAATGCTATTCATGGTGCGGTATTACCGAGTTTATTGACCCTTTTTAAAGATGCACCGCACTATGTCCCGCAAGCGCACACCGCACCTATTCCAGAACATCCCTTTCATAGCATCAGTTTACAACTGGAAAAATCGCTCACATATCAAAAACTGCATACGATTTTAACCGACTTGATGAGCCGCTATGCTAAACAGTTAGTGCGCTTAAAAGGCATTGTGTATGACCCTCAGCAGGCTAACCCGTTGATAATACAAGGTGCGAATGGTGTTTTATATCCACCTGTTGTTTTATCGGTTCAAGCGTCAAATAACAGCATCGGACGGTTAGTGTTTATTACCGAGGGTAGAGCGGATGCCTTAGCAGAAGATTTAATGGGGCAGTTGCGGTTGCATACTTGATTGTTTAAATATATCGCAGTTTTTTTTAATTTAAGAGTTTGGTACAGCTTAACTTTCACTATGGCAAACCGCTTTTACTAGAATCGGCACTAAGCCGTTTCACTTTTTAAGTTCTGGGATGGGATTGAGAACTCCAAAAACACGCCGCGTTTTAATTCTTGTTCGGCTTGTTTAAGTGGTTGTGATGGGTTTCGTTATCACTCTACCCATCCTAACGTGCTTTTTCGGTTATATCATTCAATACACTGAGCAAATAAGAATAACTTAAAAACTCCTGCTCTAAACGAATTTTATGCTGTTTTAAAAAAACAAATACTTGCTGTTCGTAATAGGTTAGATTATCCGGTTCATAAGCAACTGTTTGTAATTCCTCGCCCCATGATGATTTAAAGATTTGCAATGTTTCTTCATTCATCAACAACGATTGCGTTTGCGGAAATAATTTGCGCATTTTGGATAAAATCGCAAAACCATGTGTATCTAAATCGCCCCAATAATAAATCATCGCTTTTTGTAAACAACGGGCATTGGCTAATAAATCAATAGCATAACCGCCACCAAAAATCACCATTGCATTGACAGCCTCAGGAAATGCTAAAAAACTGGTTTTATTTTCGGTCACAAAAACCGTTTTTATTGGAAAATCCCATTGCCTAAATTCATTCACCGTCAAGGTTAAATCCGTTAATCCTGCAATTGCTAAATTCTTATCCAGAATACGAATTCGCACTTGCGGCAATTCATAACGCAACCCATATCGCCTTTCAAATCCGTGATTGATTAATCCTGTCACCTTTAAATCACGCGCCGCTTCTGGCAAAACACAATCCAATAATTCCGTTAAAATCGCTTTATGCCGCTCAATAAATTTTGTATCAATCCCTGAAATATCCAGTTGTCGCACATAACAATCAGGAATTGGATGTTGAATAAAATAATCGCAAACCGTTAATAAACTTTCCCAATCATTGGCAAAACTTATTATTTTAAATGGATAACGTATTAGCCAATCGTGCAAATTAGAATAACGCACTAATGTTTGAGTGGCTAATTTTTTAAATTGCGTAAACTCTTGCGTTTTTCCCAAATAACGTAAAAATATATTTTCGTCATTAAAAACAATTGCGCTGGGAATCTTTTGTTCACCTAATTGGCGATGATTTACACTTTTATTTTCAATCAAATAGCCATTTTTTAGACTATCTTGTCGCACTAAATCCAGCGCGTTTTGTAATTGTGAAAATTCGCTGAGTAATTCTTTAGCGGAAAGATTAGGCAATGAAAGGCTAAAAGGAAACAGCGTATTATTTTCTAAATAAGCTTTATGAAAATCACCGCGTTGCCAGATTTTTTCAGCGCGTTCTTTAATAGCTTTAGGTGTAATAAACCCGTTAGCCATTTTGCGCTTTTTCTTGTTGATATTCGCTAATCGTTAAATTGCGCAACATGGACTTTTTTCCACCTTCATTATGAACTAAATTCACGCTTTTAACGTAATTTTCAATCACATGAATTTTTTGTAACGGCGTGACAATTAATAATTGCAAATTCAATTTATTAAATAACTCTAATCCATAGCGTGCCGAATCATCCGAGCCGCGACCGAATGCTTCATCAATCATCACAAAACGAAAACTGCGTGATTTAGTTTCGCCCCATTCCAAACCAAATTGATACGCCAAAGCCGAGGCTAAAATCGTGTAAGCCAATTTCTCTTTTTGTCCGCCCGATTTTCCTGCCGAATCCGAATAATATTCTTTTTCAACATCATCTTCGCGCCAACGCTCTGAGGCGGAAAATAAAAACCAATTGCGAACATCCATGACTTTGTTTGTCCATTTTTTATCGCTGTCTGTTAAACCTTCGCGGCCTTTGAAACGGTCGATGATTTCTTTTACCTGATTAAATTTTCTTTCATCATATAAATCATCATCACCGCTTAAGACATCGGTCAGACAGGCACGCAAATCTTGTTGAAACTGTCTAATATCGTTATCAATACTAGGTTCACAAATAAGCCGAATATAAGTTCCAGGATGGTAATCAATTGCGGATAAAGAGCGATTAATGTAATTTAATTTATCTTGGATAAGTTCTTTTTCTTTTGTTAATTGATTTTGAAGCATAACAATGCTTTTAATCGTGCCTTCTTTGAGCATCGTATGAAAACGCTGTTCGTGGCGCGGCAAATCTTCCGATTGCAATTTTTTCAGCATTTGCTCAAATTCTGCCGCCGCTTGCAAAGACGCATCCACTTCGCGGGTTTCTTGTGGATATTTACCTTTATAGTGCTGCATTTGCGAGGTCACGCGCTCGCCGAGTTGTTTCAGTTTGGCATTGTCACTGTCCATACGCACTTGTAACCATTTGCGCATCACACTTTGATTGTCATCACAATTGGCAATCGTCAGCGTCACATTGGGTAACGCGCTCAGCTGCAATGTTAGCAACTTAGGGAAAATAATTTCTCGTTTAGTGCTTTCTAAACTCGCCACCGTTTGGGTCGTGCGTTGCAACAATTGAGTGTCGGATTCTAAATGCGCTTCTAATTTACCGCCTTCTTTCACGGTTAAATCGTATTTATCTTCTTTATCGCGCAAGGCTTGAATCGTTTGCGTTAATTGATTTTGCAAATGGCTTAAAATGTCGGATTCTTGCTCAATTTGCCGTTTTTCAGCTAATAAATCATCTATTTTGCGGGTAAAACTTTGCCAGTCAATCTCTGAAAACGATTCAATATTTAACAAATCCCGCGCTTTATCGCGTTGTTTTTGCAGATTTTTTAATTGCGTATCGAGCTGTTTTAATTTTTCCAAACAATTTAAACCGTCACGCAGAACAGCATCGAGGTCTTGTTCTAAACGAGCAATTTTGGCGCGATTTTCCCAGCCTAAAACAAACTGTGAACGGTCATTAATCGCATAACGGTCGTCTTTTTCATGCCGCGTCGCACTGCTTTTAATCTGTCCTTGTTGCGTGATTGCTTTGGGTTGGCGGCGAAATTCGGTTAAATCTTCAGCGCAATAAAAATCAAAACGTTGCACAATTTCTTTGCTCAACCAATCATAGAAAGAGCTGTCATTTTTAATGCGAATTTTGTGAAATAACGACTGAGAATTCGGCGTTTCAAACGGTTCGACTTGTAAATCTTTGACGCGGAAATAAACAATTCGCCCACGCAAATGGGTCATATCGACATAATGCGCGACTTTTTCGTAATATTCATCGGCGACCAATAAACTCAAACCAAAATTATGTAACACCCGCTCAATCGCACCTTCCCACTCGGTTTGTGTTTCATCAACTTTGATTAATTCGCCAATAAACGGCAATTTATCGGTTGGAATATCAATGGCATTGGCTAATTGGTGGCGAATTTGCAGATTGGACAATGGAATATTGCTCCGTCGCATTTTCAACGATTCCAATTCCGCCTGCAATTGCCGCGCTTGTTCATCCAAACCATTGCGATGAATAATCACGCTTTCCTTATCCTGATTCACCGTTTGCTGTTGTTGCTCAATTTGTGTCAACAAGGTTTGCGCTTGCAAGCGATTATCCCAAAAGCTGTCCGAATCTGTCGCAGTCGTTAAGCCAATCGCCTGGCAAAAATTTTGATAGGTTTGAGCGCGGGATTTTTTATGCTGTTGTTCATTTTCCAAGCGTTGAATATCCACCGCTAACGTTTCCAAACGCCGTCCGCCGTTATCTTCAATGCTTTGTTTCAATTGGTCACGCAAATCGCGGCTTTCGACAATTTCTTGATGCTGGCGTTGTAGTTTTTGCTGATGTTTTTCCAGTTTAAGCTGCGTTTCGCCGATGCGTTGTTGCAATAATTCGGACTTGCGTTCGGCAAAATACCCTTCCAACACTTCCCGACATTGCACCTTATCATCATATTGCTGTTGAACCTGTTGATGTTGCTGATAATCGACCAACAACGGCTGCAATAAATGAATTTGCGCTTTGGCTTTTAATACCGCTTCATGCGCCCGATTGAGATTATCAAACTCGCGGCAGATGGATTCCACGCGCTCATGAACAGGCGGGGCTTCCAGCATGTGATGGCGCACAAATTCGGTTAAATTGCCCACCGATTTCATCGACACTGTTTGATAAAACAAATCCAACGCTTGCTCAGATTCAATTCCTAAACGGCGGCGAAATTCCGCAGAATACGCGACAAAACTGTCAAAAATTTCGCTATGCGCTTTGCGTTTGAGACGTTTTTTTAAGTCTGTAATATCCGTGCCAAAATTGGAAAAATCCTTCTCAATACTCAGTTCTTCGGTGCTGATGAGATAAAATCGCTCCGGTTGAGATTGCTCTTCTTTGCTCCAAAATACCTGCGCCAACGTCACGCAGCTGTCATAACCTTGATTGTAAAAATAGCCCAGCAACACGCTGTAATTGTTTTTATCCCGCAACGCCACGCCGCGTGCCGACAGGTTTTCGCTGTCTTTTTCGCTTTTGTAATAACCGCGAATGTAGGAAGTCAAATTGCGCTCTTTGCTTTCCGCGCCCGCCGCCTTGTTATAAGTGATTTTCTGCGCCGGCACTAATAACGTGGTCAGTGCGTCCACCACCGTTGATTTTCCAGAGCCAATATCGCCCGTTAATAAGGTATTTTCACCGTTGGGCGCAATATGCCAAATCGCTTTATCAAAAGTTCCCCAATTGAAAAGCTCAAAACGGTGCAGGCGAAAACCTGCCAAATGGTCATCTGAAATTAAATCAAACTCAAGCTGTGCGGTTTGCATAATCGGTATAACTCGCTAATTTTTCATCTAAACTGCCCAACCAATCGGCATCCACTAAAGCAGAAATAATCCGTTGTATTTCCAATTGTTCGCCGTCTTTCAATTTGCGCAAAAATCCTAATTCAATCACTTTATTAATGGTGGTATTAATTTGTTCATTAATTTGTGCTTCATTACTTTTTTCAGGCATAAAAACTAACATTGCGTTTTGTAATTCTTGCCTCGAAACAATCACGCGCAATTGTCCGCCTTCTTTATCCGCTTCAACAATTCTCTTGCGCAATAAAACGCATAATAAACTCACTTGAAAACTTAAAGGACGGCGGCTAATTAGACGGGGCAATTCAAGACTATTTTCATCCTCTGCAATATATTGTGTCAGCCACGCATAACCTTCTGTTTCATTGATTTCTAATTTTAAACCCAATACTCTGACATAATCTAAAACTTGCGTCTGCAAATTTAATAAATCCTCCCATAAATTCGGCTGTTCATTACGAAATAAAATACCTTTGAATAAATGAATTAATACCAAAGAAAGTTTAGGAGAGATTTCAGATTCACTCATGATTTATTTTGATAATTGATTTAAAATTAGCGGGTAAAAATAACGCGCGGCATTAAAGCAGATTTTATTGTTCCTTCTTTTGTTTGCCAGCGAATTTCGACTTTTTTATCCATTTCCACAATGCCACCTTTTTCATGCGTGGCTAAATTTATATAGGCTAATAATTCGCTTAATCCTTTTTCCAATGGATGCTGCTGACAAATTTCTTCTAAAGTAATTTGAGTTTGCGCTTGCAATGATTTACGAATTCGCATTTCTAATATCGCCACATCCACATAATGCTGACTATATAATAAATCGGTCGTAAATTCGGCAATACCTGAAATCAAATTCTGGGAACTTAATATAGGACGACTGGATGGACGAAATAAAGTCCGCAATAAAGGCAATTCTATTTGTACTTTAGTATCATCTAAATACATGAATTCTTTATCTTTGGGAGGATTTTGTTTAATCGCAATGGCTTGTTTTTCAATCGTATGAATCATCGCCATAATCCGCTTATTTTCCAACCAAACTTGGTCATCCAAATAGCGGCGCAATTGTTCAACCAAGCTGGAGCTGGTGCGCTGGACTTTTTCCCCCGCTTCTAGCAAATGATATTTCATTTTTGGGAGTAATTCGTCCGGCTGACACGCTTGCACTTCTTCTAACATCAACGCATTTTGGATTAAACGATTAAATTCCTCCTGTTTTGCCGGAGACATCAACAAATTCCAAAACGCCTTGAAACTTTTGCCTTGATCAGAATCGCCGATTTGGTCTTGTGCGCCAAAAATATCATCTAATAATTGCCCTTTCGCTTTGTCGCTCGTGGCGATTTTTTCCCGCGTTTGGCGGTCAAGTTGGCGAAAATTTTCCTCAACCTGGCGAAAATCCATTAACAAACTACGCGCTGTTTCTTCCAATTGATAAAACCGCTCTTTCACTTGGCGCGGGTCGTAACTGATTAATTCACCTTTTTGTAAACGGCTTATTTCGGCATCAATCCCGGCTTTTTGTAATTGCAATTCGGTAATACGTTGTTGCGGGTCGGTTTCGGTAGTTTGCAGAATATTTTTTAACAATTCAAATAGGCTTAATAAACGCGACTCCGTGCCAATAAATTGTTTTTGTTCTAAGCTGCGCAGCCATTCAATGGCTTTTTCACTAGCGGGAGTTAAATCGTATTCCGGCTCGTCATTATTGCTTGTGTAATATTTGCGTAAAAAACCGTTATCGCTATGCGTCCAGTCAGTTAAATAAGCTTTTGCAGATTTTGGGTATGTTTTATCACCGTGAATTTGTCGCAAATGAAATAATGTGTCATCAAGTTTTTCAATCAAGTGCGCGTGCGATAATGAGCGCGAATTCGATTGAATAAATACTCGGTAAAAAAAACTTATCATTAACGGTGCGTTATCCGCGCGTAATAATTGCCATGTTGGATGCTGGCGCAGTTTGACTAAATAATCATGTTCCATTTAAGCACCATTTTTATTTAAAACTTAAGGCATAAAAAAACCCGTTCCACCTATGGTAAAACGGGTTTTTGATTTAAGAGCTTGGCAATTCCCTACTTTCACATGGCAAACTGCCACACTATCATCGGCACTAAGAGGTTTCACTTC